>Ga0070754_10000950_pt1 | contig 24316 bp, 8 predicted proteins | sample VirMetDEL_Sep_01_FD_75181 | JGI IMG/M metagenome (GOLD analysis project Ga0070754, IMG submission 75181) | Aqueous microbial communities from the Delaware River and Bay under freshwater to marine salinity gradient to study organic matter... | ecosystem: Environmental > Aquatic > Marine > Coastal...
CTTGGAACTACAGAATTATATAAAGCGCAGTTAGATGCGTTAACTAAAAAGAAATAGAAATGGCTATTACACCTAACGATAAACCGAATCAGTTTATGTTTACAGCCCTTCCATTTGAAGGGATGATAAATCAAGCCGCGCAAGAGAAGAGAATGAAAGATGCCTATGAAATGCAGATGGCAGGTCAGATGGGTAAATTTCAAGGACAGTTAATGTCTATAGACAGGCTTGAGAACGATAAGCAGTTATATCAACAATTACTTGGAAGGTCTGGGGATAGATTAGATCAGCTGATGAAAAAGCATCCTGATGGATTTTACTCACCAGAAGGTACTAAAGATTTTTATCAATATGTATCTAGTGAATTAAATGATCCTGATTATAGGACTTTAATGTATAACTATGAAACAGTTAATGAGGATAAAAAGGCTATCTATGATAATGATGAATTAGATGATATGTCTAAGAAGCATGCTCTTAGTGAACTATTAGATTATAAGACCACTATAGATCCTATTACAGGAGAGTTGTCTACATATACAAGAAAGCATGTGCCAAATGCATACGATAGGAATAAATCTATTATGGCAATCGCAGAAAAGGTTCCTTCAATTAAATCTTTCATAGAGCATACTTCTGGTATGACTGATGATGAAAAAGTATCTTATATTAAGAAGGAAAAGCTAGACGTTAATGATATAATTGAGAAGGCTTCTGGATATATTTTCCAAGACCCTGAAATTCAAAAAGTAGGTGCATATAGAATACAAAATAATCTTCAAACAGAAGAAGAATTTAAAAAAGAAATTTTAGGACATTTGGTGGGAGCTGCTAATGTATTAGCATTTGAAGATGAAGGTTTACCTAAAACTTCAGGGAAAAAACCTAAGAAAAAAGAAGAGAAAGATTTATATGCTGGAAGGTATGTAAGTGCAGGTGGTAATGTATCCTTTGAAACTGATAGAGATTTAGTTAAAGATCTTACAGGTATGTCTCATGAAGATTTTATAGAAAGTGATTATGATATAGATGCATTAATACAAGATCAAGAGGCTAAATTAAAAGCAGTAGACGCTGAGGATGTTGCACTTGCAGAGGCTAAAAAAGCTAAAACTATAATAGATGAACAGCTTAAAGCCTATGATAAGATGAGTGATATGGAAAAAGTATCTGATCTTAATTATAGTCCTCTTATAAGTCAAAAAGCAGAACTAGAAAAAGCAATTAAGACTTTAAGTACTCCTAAAACTACATTAGAATTAAATGCACAGGCTGCTAATAGAAGAGCATTTAAGGCAAACGTACAAGACTTAAAAGCTAAAAAGATTTTACAAGAAGATAGAGTTAAGGCTGCTATAGCTAATGACAGTAAAGTTAAGGCTGCTCAGAATATACTTTCTGGCTACATTAGGAATGTGTCTGATGAGGAACTGTTAGATGCTATCGTGAAAGCTGCAGAAGAATCTAAAGACGTAGGCGGTATTGAGAATAGGTATGGTGAGTCAGTTAGAACTGGATATGGAGGTGTTACTTCTTATTCTAGCCAAGCGGCTGCATTTTCGGAGGCTTTAACTTCAAACTTAGGTATTAAAAATCCAGAGTCGATAAGTTATCTAAGAGATCAAATATCTTCTATGAAAACAGATATGTATGAAACAATGCTGGGCGCAGTAGAGTCTGCAAATGAAACTAGAAGAGAAGCTGCTGAAGAGTTCTGGAAGTCTCAAAATAAAGTTGCAGTAGGAGAAGAGTATATTACTCCTCAAACTGATAAAGACTCTAGAGAATTATTTGGATCCACAGTTTTTGAAGATAGTTTCTTTAATGAGGCATTTGCAAAGGATATGGATATTAAGAATATAAATTCTTCAGGAATATCTTATAATGAAATCAAAAACAATGCAAGTGCTAAAGTTAAATTTAGAGGGCAAACTAAAACTGGTGTTGTAGGAGAAGGTGGAAGAAGAAATATCATTGACGTTACTTATAAAGTAGGTAATAAAACCTTCACTTCGACTTTCTCTGCTAAGATTCCTGATGAGTTTAAGGAACAATCTAATAATATATACCAAAGATATATTACAAAAACACTTACAGATAAGAAATATTTAACAGGAGATCAGTTTACTGATGATGCAGTTATTTCTACAGCATATCAGTTAGAAATGAATGCTCAGCCTAAAACAGATAATTTATGGATAGTAGATAACTATGATGGTACAGAGAGTACTTACAAAATTAGGTATAAAGATGATAATTATACTTTATTTACTAAAGATGAGGAGACTGGTAAATATGAACCTGTTACGTCAAAAGTTAATATAGACGGTGTTGAAAGAGTAGCACAATTATCATCTAAGAATATTTCTGATTTAGCATATGCTATTGCGGGTGCTACAGGACACAGAGCGTCTAAAAGTCCTATTATTACAGGTCTTGATGAAATAGGAAATAATGTATTAGGATTAGTAAGAGAACTTGAGTCTGGTAAAGGCACTAAGAATAAAGGATACAACTCTATTTATGCTAAAAACTATGACGCCATGATGAAGGAGTTAGGTAAGCCTATAACTAAAGCAACTGTTAATGAAATCGACGCGGCAGCAGAAAAGATAGGTAAAAAACAAACTGCAGTAGGTGATTTTCAGATAACTAGAGATACTAGAGACCACTTCTTCTTAACTAATTATTCTAAAGGCTTCACTAAAGATATGCCTATGGATAAAAAGATGCAAGATGCTATGTTAAAGTTCTTATTATATCACCCATCAAAAGGAGGTATCGAGACGTATAATAGATCTAAGAAGACTCTTAAAGATAAAGAGGCCCTTGCAGATAGACTTGCAAATGTATGGGCAGCTTTCCCAGGAAAAGATGGGAAAAGTAAATGGGCAGATGTAAGTGACAATGTTGCAGGAATTGAATATGAAAAATTTTTTAAAAGAATAGGACTATAATATGGCAAAAAAACAAAGTCAAAGTGTGAATCCTAATACAGGATTACAAGGTCAAGCTAAGTCTTCTGCAAAATTTGTAAGTGCAGAAGATTTAGGAATTGATGTCCAGAAATTAGGACCAGTAGATTTTAACGCTCCTTATGTAGGAGCAACTCCAGAAGAAGATGAACCTACTCCAACATTTGGGGACTTTGTATTAGATTCTGAAGCTGCTATTTCTTTAGAAGAAGAAAAAGCATTAAGTGCAGAGGACGAACATCTATATGAAGACTTTGCAGAAAAGCTAGGTCAAAATGGTATTTATGGTATCTCTACTGATATGATGACTGCGCTAGCAGAAAGACAGTCTGCAGGAGAACAGTTTATAAATGCTGCAGGAAGACTTTCAAATATTCCTTTTAATATTGTAGGGTCTCTTGCAAGTATGCTTGACTTTGAAGATTACTTTAATTCTGATGCTGAAGTAGGTAACTGGCTTACTGATATGATGACAGAAATAACAGAGGAAACTAATAAACAATTGCCTATATATAGAAGAAATCCAGGAGAAGCCTTTGACTGGACAGACTCAGGATGGTGGTTTGAAAATGGATCTGGATTAGTTAACTCTATTGGAGAGTTCGTTGCTTTAGGAGCGATGACAGGAGGAGTAGGAAGTGGTTTAAGATTCATGACTGGATTAAAAGCAATGTCCGATGGGACAAAAGCAGCAAGAGCATTTGATGCATTAGCGTCTTCTTTCCTTTTAAACCAAGCAGAATCTTTAAAAAGCGCTACTGAAATTTATAAGTCTACAAGAGAAAAAGCAATCGCTAAAGGAATAGATCCAATAGCGGCAGACCAAATGGCTGCAGATGCTGCTGCCTATTCTATTAACCTACAAAGAGGTAACATTTTAGTTAACATGACTTCTGCTGGGAGGTTCTTAAAACCTTCAACTGTTACTAGAGGTGCTATTAACGAAAAAGTTAAAAGCGGTATGAAAAAGTTTGGAACTGAGGTTTTACAAGAGGCGCCTCAAGAATATATAGAAGAAAATATAAACTTAATAGGTGAAGCTGAAGGTAATAGATTAGCTGAAGCATTACTTGCAGATAAAAAGTATGAATTTAATATTGAAAATGCTTGGAATGATGTAGCATCTTTAAAAGGACTAGAAGCTGGTTTGCTAGGGGCAATTGGAGCTATTGGACAAACAGCAGGTACTCATGGTGTAAATTCTATTTCTTATAAGAGAAGAGATAAAGTAGATAGTGAAGGTAATGTTGTTTATTCTACAAAAGGAAATTTAGCATACATAAATCAAAATGCAGTAGAATCTGTTAATACTTTATACCAAAATAAGTTAGCAGGAAAATCTGATGTAAAAACTTTTAAGAATACTCCTCTTGTAAAAGATGGAAAACAACTAGGATGGATTGTTGAAGATGGTGATGAGAAAGTTACTGTTGATAAAGACAACGAAGAGTTAAAAGCTAAATATGGAATTGAGCAAGGAAATAAAGGAGTTCTTTCTCAAATAACAGAAGCAGATATAGCAGAGGCAACAGGACTTTCTGTAGGAGATGACAGGCTTAATAGGATTATGAAAATCCACAAACAAGTAGTTGCAAATAATTTAACTACTATTAACGATCCTTCATTAGGAAAGCAAGGGAAAGAGTTAGATATATCAGAAAAAAAAGCTGAAAGAGAATGGTATTCTTTAAATAAAGAAACTAAACAAAAACAAACTAAACTTCAAGCAGAATTTGATAAGTTAAATGCAGAGATGGAAAAAACAGGTATCACTACTTCTGATGTGATGCTAAATGCTAAAGAACAAATCAAATTACAAAACGAATTAAATCTTATTGATGTATTATCAGATCCTACTGTTTATAAGAGTGTCCCTAAAAGGCAAGCCCTTTTAGATAAGATGAAAACATATGCTGATAATTTAGAAGGAGACGAAAAAGATAATTATTTAAATCGAATAGAAGAACTTGATAAAGCTACAATTGAAGAATTAGCAGAATTTCAAGAAGATTCTAAAAATAGATTATTAGCTACACAGGTTAAAAGCCATGCTGCACTAGGAGCTGTAGATAAGTTAGAAGAATTATATAGAAGAGTTCAAGAATTATCTCCAGAAGAAGCTGCTAAACAAGGATATGGAGAAGACTATAAAGAGAAAGCCAGTCAAGCCTTAAATAAAATTAAAGAGTATGAGAAGACATACCAAAAAGTAGCAGGTAGATTTGGTAAAGAGATTGATGGTGCTCTATTTGAGTCTACTATTAAAGTTGAAGAGCTGCAAAAGAAAAAAGATAATCTAGCTAGAAAAAAAGAATTGATAGAAGCTAGAAGAGAATTTCTAGGATTAGATCCTATAGATTTACAGCCTACAAAAACTAATGAAGATATTAAAGCTGAAATTAAACAGCTTGAGAACTTTATTGATTTATATACAGAAAGAAAAAAACTATCTCCTGACTCTAAAATTGACTTTGACAAAAGAATAGAAGAAAGTAAAGAAGAGATTAAAGAATTGAAGAAATCTATCTATACTCCAATTCCAGGAAGAAAGGATAAAAAGAAGGCAGTGTGGGGACAATCCTCAGTTGATATGAGTGAGTACACACAAATTTCTTCTATGCTAGATAAAGTAAATAAAGATCTTCAGAAAGAAATCTTATTACAGGATCAGCTTAAGACTAAAGAAGGGCAAGCTAAATACTTTTATGATACATCTGTACAAAATAAATCTCGCGAGAGAAATAGATTAGTTTATAATAAACTACTTGAAATGTACAAAGATCAGGCGAAGGAAGGAGATGACCAAGCTATTTATTTCTATAGAGATGAGCCTGTAATGCTTGTTCCTGAAAATGATGAAACATCTGACTTTGGTGTGTCTTTTGTAATTCAAGGGTTAGACGGTAAGACTATTCAAAAAGTAGATGATAAAGGTATTAAAATTCTTTTAGAGAACACTAAGTCTGCTAAAGAGTTAGAGAAATATATAGAGGACCAAAGAAAAGCAGCGCAGGCTAAAGCTAATGCAGATGCTATTTCAGAGATCACTGAACAAGTTGCTAAAGACAATACTTCTATTGCGAACAATCTTGCTAAAGTTACTAATGAGATTAACTCTACTAAAGAGACTATTAATAACTTATTAAGTCAAGGTATGACTAATATCCTGGACTTAGAGACTAAGTTTAAAGATGGAACTTCTAGAATTGATTCTTATAAATTTGATGCTAGAGATAACACTATTACCAATATAAAAACTGGTAAAAAGTTATTCGGACAATCTCCTTTAAGATCTAGACTAGAAAAGCAATTCATAGATCAGTTTACAGATGCTAGGGAAACTGTAGCTACGAATAATGCTGCTGTAGATAAGTTAGAAGAAACTCTAATGGATTATGAAGGAGTTTATGATAAGTTATCGGCAGAGCAAGAGGCTATGGAGAAGTTCATGGAAGTGTTCCGTGAAAGAGAAAAAATGCTTAAAGGTGCAGATGCAAACTTCCAACAATTATATGAAGATGCAGAGAATGCACTAAAAGGTTCTTTTGGTACTTCTGTTGAGAATCTTCAAAATCAAGCTGCAAGTTTAGAAAAACAAAAGTCAGATTTATTAGCAAGAGTTACTGATCTTCAGAAGATATTAGATGCTGCAAAAGTATCTAATGTTGATGCTCTTACTCAAAACAGTCGAAGTAGCTATGATTAAGCAGAAAAGACAGCTTGAGCAAGTACAAAAACAATTCGATAGAATGAGCAGCGAATTGGATGAGTACGTGAACAACACTGAACTTAAAGATATGCTAGAGAAGATGGCTGAGTTTGCAATGAAAGCACAGGCTGAAGCAAGAAAACTAGCTGAAAAAACTGCTAAAGATTACGGGTATCAGAACGCTCCTACACCAGGATCTAATCCAGAACCAGTAGAAGCAGATGAAAAAGATATAGAACTAGGAAACTCTGCAAGAAAAATCTCTGCATACACAACAGCAGGTAATGATTTAATGGATCCTAGTGAAGAAAGTAAAAGATGGTATAGAGCCCTGAATAAATTAGGACCTAATTCTGTTAGAAAATATAAATTAGAATTTATTACAAGTGAGGAAGCTACTAGAAGAATTCCTGAAGATCCAGCTTATGCTACAGTGTTCTCTGCAGAAAATAGAGATGCAGAAATCTATGAGTATAAAGATGGTAAACCTGTATTAGATGAAGATGGAGAAAAAATAAAGAGAGAAACTCCTTATGTAGGATATAGAGCTGTTCTTATATATAAGGACGGTAGTTTGGTTAAAGCTACTTCTGATGGGACTATTAGTAGTAAAGAAGGTTCTTTAGCGCTTAGTACTTATATCCATAATCCTGATGGTAAAGTATTAGTATTTAAAGATGAGGATGGAAATCTTCAGTCTAAATTAAGTGTTCCTCATATTATAAGAGAGAATCCTGAGTTTAGATATGACGGTAAGCCATATGCATTAAGTACTATTAGAGGGTGGCTATCTTCTAACGAAGAAGTTAATGCTCCTGGAGGACCGTATGAGAATGGTACAGATTTACAAAATAAAATCTTACAGGATTTATATGATGACTTACACCAATTTAGAAATAGAATTGGTTCTAAAATAGCAAACGGTGAAAGAGCAATTGCTAATATCGAAAGTTTAACAGGAGGACATCCAATCAGAGCGCCAAGAAACTTTGAAGGTAATAAAATCGAAAATAAGCCTTCGAAAGTATTTGGTTCTGCTAAATCTTTAAAATCAATGACTGTTACTCCTAGAGGAGAAGTAATGGTAGAAGATTTTAAAGGAAGAAGATTAGATTTAACCCCAAGAACTTTAAACGAAGATGAAGTTACTATTGTGCAAGCATTATTAGATGTAACTTTAGGAGGTATAGAAGAAACTGGTAATGTTCGTAAAGTTCCTGTAAAAGGCACTAAAGGATATCCAATGTTCCCGCTTAAGTCTGACTCTGTGTATAGCGTTATCGAGCAATATATTTATTGGGGTAAAGCTAAAGAAGGTAAGAATGCTGATTATCAAATCTACTATGATAAGGATACACAAAGACTTCACTTTGGTGCAGATGAAAGTATTCCTTTTAGTGAAATTATGACAAGTGATGCACTTAAAACTTTCTTATCTACGAAGAGATTGAACTTTAATAAGACTATTAACTCTAAGATAAAGAAGCAAGGTAAAGAAGGAAGTCCTTATAACATGGTAGTATATAAAGACGGAGAGTTTATTAATAAAACTTATAAAGGAGAAGGAAACTTATCTGGATATGAGAACTTTATCTATCAAAACTATTCTACAGATTTAGTAGAGAGTACTCCAGAAAGACCTAACTTTGCTCAAAGAGCTATTAAGTTTACAAATACTTTGACTGAACTTACAGATGTAGATGAAGATATCGAAGATGATGTAGAAGAGACTGAAGAGACTGCAGATACTCCTGCAGAGGCTTCAAGTGAGTATACAAAAAAAGGCACTAAAGAAGAATCTGAGGATGCAGAAGATTTTGGAGACTTAGATCTTGAAAACGTAGATGAAGATTCAGGTGAAAAGCTAGATGCTGACGGTAATGTTATAGACTCTACTGATGAGGATGGATTTTACAGTGGTTTAACAGGAGAAGGAGACTCTGGTACAACTAACGAAGTCGTAGAACCAGCAGAAAAAAAACCTGCTCCAGAGAAAGGGAAAGGAAAAACAAAAGCAGATCTAGATTCAGAAAATACTCAATTTGATGTATTCCTTCAAAGGTTAAAAAGAGAAGGTATTACTCCTAACTATGCAGATTTAGATTCGTTTAGAAAAGTAGTATCTGAGGAAGATCTTAGTTTCTTTTTTAAAATGATTAGCAATACCCAACTTGTGGATGACTTTACAGAGGAGGTAGAACAAGGGTACTATAAGGCTGATATCACAATGTTTGCAAAAGGGAGTACGGCATTAAAAATAGGAACTTTTTTCAAACTTACTCCTATTCAAACCGTAAAACTACATAACTTTATCAGCAAGAATGCTAGGAAGTTTGAAGCAAAAGGGTTATCTTTAGACCCTGCTGTTTATGAAGCAGATTTAAGAAGTACACCAGGAACTGTAGATGACTTCATAAATATTTTAGAGAATTATTTAAATTGTTAAGAATATATGGTATGTCCTAATACAACAGATGCTGTTTATAAAAATCAAGTAGAGCACATCGGAGATTTAAAATCTTTTATTTTGTTTAATTTAAACGAGCTAAGTACTCCTGATTTATCTAAAACTTCAGCTTATAAATCATTGCTGAATTCATATGGAGAAACAGGGGCGTTGTTAGGTGCATATGATGCTTTCATAAAAAATAAAAAACTTTCAACTAAGAAGTCTAAAAAAAAGGAGCCCATCATGAAATTGATGGACTTTCCTTTTTCTGAGGGAGGGTTTTTAAAGAAAGATAGTGTTACAAAATCTTTTGAGGCATTAGTTAAGAGATTAGATATGACTATTAATGATAGTGGTAGTTCTATTTATCTTACTATGGCAGATGGAAAAGTATTCTTTCCAAGTTCTCTTACTCCTATCTCTTCTTTTGAGGCTGCTGCACAGCAAAAAGCAGTTATTAAGAGAGAAAAAGCATGGATAAAGGAAAGATTAGGAAATAACTTTCCAGTAGAAATTGCACACCATTTAGTTTTAGGTAAAGCATGGGGTAGATTTAGTAGAGTAGGGATTGAATTATATGAAGCAGCTCCTGCAGGTACTGGGTACCACGAAGCATTTCACGCAGTGTTTAATCTAGGACTTAATCATGGGGAAAGAGAAGTTCTTTTTGCGGAAGTGAAAGGTAGAAAAGGTAATGAGAATAAAACTAGATTAGAGTTAGAAGAGATTATGGCAGATGAATTTTCTGATTATGTTATTTCTGGAGGTAAATTAAACATACCAGAAGTGCAGAAAGGGTTTTTTGCTAGAATCTTAAATGCTTTAAAAGCATTATTCAAAACTAATATCAGTGCTGAAGAGTTATATAAAGGTATTGAAGAGGGTAGATTTTCTGAACTAGTAACTGATGCTGCATCAATACAAGATATTCCTAACAAGTTTAAAGTAGTTGACCATAAATTCCCTATGGTAGAAAATGGTAAAACTGTTTTAGGAAATCTTTCTGAAAAACAAACATTTGATTTAATGGAAGGGCTATCTAATAATCTTTTCCAAATGATGTTTACTTCAGACGATCCAGATTCTTTCTTTGATAAGAGTAAAAGAGGAATGGATAAGATTTATAACCTGTTAAGAGTCAACATGTTAAAAGATGCAAAAGATCACTTACGTACTATCACTGATAAAACTGAAAAGAAAAAGTTAGGTACTTTATATATGGGTACTTTAGGTCTTAATAACAAACTAGAGATTTCTGAAGATCCTAAGCATAAAAAATACTGGGATGCAGTAGTAATGCATCATATGACTATCGCTTTGCCTCAGTTTGGTATGGTAGCTAAAGGAATTGATAAGGCAGCAGCTGCTAAATATTTAGGTACAGAGGCTATAGAAGGCTTAGAAACAGAAGAATTAGATGAGAATACTAATACTAGAGATAAAGCATTCAATAAAGCATCTATAGAATTTGACACTAAGGATGGTATTCCTAGATCAATGAAAGCTATCTTATTAGGAATAGGACAAAAAACTAAACAAGGAAAACAACTTTCTATTACTCCTTCTGATAAGAACAGTTTAGGATTTAATAAGATGGTCCCTATGGGAAAAATCTATGCAATGTTTGCTAACGAGTTGCATGGAAGTGCAGGTAGCTACACTGAAATGAAAGGTGCTTTAAAAAGACTTTCTAAAGAAAGTTCTGATTTTGGATTTGCTGCACAGGAGATGTTAAATAGGCTAGGAGGAGACAAGGAAGTATCTATAATTGAGGATATAGATGCTATCGAAGACTTAGAAGATAGAATAGCTGCTAATAGAGAGAATATAAGAGCAAAAGGACTTCATAGATTAAGAACTCAGTTTGTTCAAGCATTTTCTAAAACTAAATATAACTTTGATATTCAGTTGATGGATGCTACAGGAAGATTATATACTTCTGATGCGAACATGGAGTCTTTAAGAGGAACTATCAAAGCAGATGCTTCTGCTATGTTTAGAACTTATGCTGCTCAAGATATTAATAAAGATTTTTATATTCCTAAAGAGGTTATAGATGCAAGAGTTACAGAAATTATTGGATCAGGAGATTCTCAATATAGATCTGAAGCTATTCAAGAATTTGCAGAGCTAGTAGGAATTACATTAAGACCTAAAGATTACTACACACTTGCTACATCTATGTTTGATACAGGAGAAAAAGTAGCAGTTGAAATAGGTGATGAAGGTACTGTTCTTCAGGATAATATGGTTAGTTTTGCATCTTTATTAGCAGACGCTTTAAAATCTACAGAACCGTATGAAATTATCGTTGATAGTGAGGGAAATGAAGTAGAAGGTATTAGAGATCCTTTTGGAAGAGACGGTAAGATTAATAGAATTATGAATATTCTTATTGATTTTAAAGCAAGTACTTCTAGTGATACTACAGAAAACTCTCATATAAATCCTGAAGGTAAAAGAGTTTTTGGTATTACTTTACATTCTAGTATGACAATTACCGAGTCTCTAATGAATTCTGTAAAAGGAGATGTAGAAGGAATGAAGAATAAAATGCCTTGGTTATATAATGCTTATTCTAACAACTCTTTAATGAGGAATGATGTAGAAAGAGGTAAAAAAATTAAGATTGGTATTCTTGAAGGTATCTCTAGTGTAGAAGATTCTTCTGGATTACCAACAAAAGCATTATCACCTACAGATAGATATAGACAACACATCCATGCAGTTATGCAAGGAAAGTATCCTTTTATGAGAACTGCAGATAGAAGTATTGAGAACTATATTACTACTGGAAGATTGTTAATTTCTAATGTTACAGATGGAGTTGACGTATTTAGAGATTATTTCATGGATGAATGGAATGCTATTAAAGATTTTAAAAATGGTGTAGGTAAAACCATTAAGCATTATGGAACTGAGAGTAAAGATAAGAAAGGAAACATAATACCTCCAAAAGCAAGTCAGTATAGATTCTTTGGGGACTTTATGAAATCTTTAGACCCACGAGTACAAGATAAAATAAATAATGCCAAATCTATAGAATCATTCTTCGCTAATGAAATCGAAATGCGTGAGTTATTTGATACTAAATTATTAGAGTATTTTAATAAGGAAGCTGCATTAGAGGAAAAGTATTTAGGAGAAGTTGGTTTAGAGACAAAAGATTTAGGGGATGAGGTAGCTAACTATGGAGAAGATCTTATGTTACTTTACACTATGAACTCTGTTGCAGGTAACATCGAGCAAACTAAATTAATTTTAGGAGACCCTGCTTTATACAAGAGTATTCCTGAGATATTCAAAAGGGCTTCTGTATATAACGGGACTAAAAAAGTTTCTAGAACAGGAGAAGATTATAACGAAGCTGCTAACCAAGCTATTCCAAAGACTGCTATGGTTAATGGTAAAGAAGTTACTTTCCCTTATACTGATACGTTTAAAACTATTGTAGTAAAAGATATAGAAAGTAGTGTTGAAAATAAAGAAATGCTTATTGATATTCTTACTCCTAAATTTGGTAAAGCCAAAGCTAAGAAAATTGCTGAAGGGTTTGAAGGATATGAAGAAGCAGATGCTCAAGGGTATGTTTCTTTAAATGCATATAGAGAAATTATGGATAGAGCAGGAGACTGGTCTGCCTCACATGAAAGAGTGTTTCAAAAACTTAAAGACAATCCTGATGCACAAATTAGTGCTAGGGAAATGACTGATTTCCACCCACTTAAGACTCAATATGCAGGTCCTGTAGCTAATTACAGCGGAAAGGCTAATGTTACTACTGTACATAAACACTCTTTATTTCCACTTATCCCTGCAGTTATTAAAAATAATCCTTTATTAACTGACTTGGAAAAATATATGACTCAGAATAATGTGTCTATTGTGGAAATGGGATCAGCTAATAAATTTGGTACTGTGATTGATGAGAATCAAAATATGGCAGAGCTAGTTACTAAAGATGGTACATTTGGATTAACTTCTGAATCCCCAGTAATGGAGAATTACCACCAGTATTTTGGTATTCAATTAGATATTTTAGGAGATTCTAAAACTAAAGTAGGTATTGGTACACAGATGACTAAAGAGTTGGGAGCAAATTCATTTGAGTTTGGTGATTTACAAGCAGGAAGAAATCCTGAGTTTAAAAAGAAGATTGAAGAGTATCATGATGCATATAGAAGTCTTATTGAGTATAACACTAATAAGACAATGGATGCTATGGGAATTTCTGCTGCTAAATCGGCTAGTCCATTAGAACCTGCTGGATTTAAGATAGAAGACTTTGAGAAATTCAGATCTTATCTTAAAAAGATGGTAGATCTTAAGAATGCAGATAATAATATTTTAGATGGTATTGAGTCATTTAGCGAAGGTGATTATATTGAGTTCCTTCCTAATTATCAATCTCTTGAATCTGTTCTTACTTCTATTGTGAATAATAAGATTATCTCAAGTAAAGTTCCAGGAAGTGCTAAAGTACAGGTAGCATCTACAGGATTTGAAGTAGAGATTAATAAAGACGCAGTTAAAACAGGTAAATATAAATCTGATAGATTACAGTATTATAGAAATGATAATGGTGCTGTAACTGGAATGCAAGTATTATTACCGCATTACTTTAAAGAAATTGCAGAGGATATGGGGATTACGGATATTACTGATCCAAGACTAAAAGAAATTATTGGATTTAGGATTCCTACTCAGGCTCCGTCTTCTTTAGAGTTAATTGAAATTGCAGGGTTCTTACCAAGATCTGCAGGTGATATGATTGTTGTACCTTCAGAGCACGTTGCTAAAGGTGGATCGGATTTCGATATTGATAAATTAAATATCTACTTACCAGCATACCATATGAAAGATGGTAAACCTGAATATATTACTCAAGATTATAAGGACGGAGATAAAGACTTTACAAAGGAAAAAATGCATAATAGATTATTAGAAGCACAAATAGCTATTATGAAAGATCCTGATTACTTAGCAGATGTTGCAACTCCAATTGACTCTGAGAACTTAAAGAATTGGAGAGATAATATTAATGAGTTAAGAAAGACTAATGACATGTTTGAAGATTCAAGAGATGAAACTATGTCTGAAGTATTTATGCCAAGAACTAATCTTAAGAAATTTAGAGATTACTTAGCAGGTCAAGCTGGAGTAGGTCAAACTGCATTACATGTAGTACACCATAGTTTAGGACAATTAGTAAACCTTCAAGCAAAAGCAGAAGATGTTTTCTTAAAGCACGGTTCTAACGGACATTTCTACGACCATCATAGAGATGAAATTACAGGAAATGTTAAGTTAGGTGGAGTTAGAGATGTAAGTGGAAATTATGTTATTAAGGATATGATTTCAGAGTTTCTGAATGCTTATGTGGATATTGCAAAAGATCCATATATCTTCGCATTAAATGCAGGTACTCAAGTAGCTAATACTATTTTCTATATGCTTAGATCTGGAGCAAGCCCTGAGTTTGTTATGCATTTTGTTACGCAACCTTCTATTGTGGAGTATGTTAAGCAAACTGCTATCCAGGAATCTAAATATTATAACCAGGCTAAGCCTCATAAAGAAAAATCACAGATTGTACAAGAAATATTATCTAAGTTTGGAGAGGATTCTAGTAATTTATTAAGTGAAGAGCCTACAGCTGCTGCAATTTTAAAGCACAATAAAGCATATAAATCAGGTAAATTCTCACTAGAGAACTTACAAAAAGAATTAAAAGGTGCTAATACAGGATCTACTCAAAAGATGATCTTAGACCAATTCTTATTGTATACTAGTTATGCTAGAAAATTAGGTACTGCAATTAAAGCTAGTGGAGTAGATACTACTGGTATGGGTAAAAACCTTAATAAAGGACAAGAGATGTTAGATTTACATAACGATGTAGTTTCTGATGGGTTTATTGTAAACCACAGTAAACTTTTCTCTAATACTTTCTTAGGGGCAATGCAAGATGCAATTAGAAATTATTCTGGAGTATATAGTAAGATAAGTATCACTAAACACCCTAGAGTTAAAAATACTTTAGACTCTTTTAAAGCAGAAGTTAGAAGAAATGTAACAGGTGCTGAAGCAAAAGAATCTGCAGTGAAAGCAGTAGATAATGACTTAATTGCTTATTATATCCAAACAAGCGCTCAAGCTATGGGAGAATCTATCAATGGCCCGCTAGTAGATATGATAAGACCTCATCATAAGAAATTATATGAGTATTTAACTAAATCTCCTAGATTTGCTAAAAACGAATTTATTAAAAGTTTAAAATTAGATACTAAGATAGGTAGAAATATGGAGGATATCTTTAAGTTAGTAGATAGAAAATTAAATGCAGGAGAGAAGAATGTAATTATTTCAGATTTTGAACAGCTTTTTAATCAGGATATAGATTTAAAAGAGGCAATAGATGTAGAAGGTCATCCTAAGTATAACTTAGGAGATTTATTATCTATCATGACTTTATATAATAATGGAGTTGGTAAGTCAAGGCATGGGTATAGTGACACTATACCTACATATATGTTTAAAGCAATTATGAATAGACTTGTTACTGAAGATAAGCTGACTATGGATTCCTTAAAAACATTTAAAGAACAATTCTATAGAAATAGACCTAACTACGCTGCATTAGTTCCTAATGGAACTAAGTATGATAAAACTAGATCAGTACAATCGTTAACTATATCAGCTAATTCTCCTAAATCTAAGAGTTCAGTTCTTGTTAAAATGGTAAAAGATGCTAAAACATCTAAACCTACTCCTATCTTATTCTTTAGAAAAGGGGATCAGAGGAATGAAGAAGGAGAATCAACAGGTAGAGTTAGGTTTGTTGCTTATGGATTTAAAGGTATTATGGGAAATGGAGCTACGAGAGTAGAATATAAAGCAGATCCTGAATTTAATACATATAATATAATAGATTTATCGTATCTTAGTGAAGAAGATGCCAAAGAGGTAAAAAGAAAATGTGAAAATTAAAAATATAGTATAGATGTTATTATGTCCAGATAAAAATTCCGCAGAATGGAAAGCATTAGCAAGTAAAGTCGGTAACGTAGGTGCTTACCAGGCTTGGATTGCAAATAGTTATGAAATTCCACCTGCTGATAAAGTAGTACAGAGCAATTTAGAGGAAGTAAAAGGAAGAGCAAGGCCTCATAACGTTGTAAAAATAATTTCTAATGGTACAGACGGTGTAGGTAAAATTGCATTATCTGTAAGTAGAGAGTTAAAGTTTGGGACAGGAGGAAGAGCTGTGTATGGAGGTGCGGTTGAAGGTGCTGATATGGATGAGCATCATAATACCAATATTCCAGAGACAGTAAAACAAAATGTAGAAGACTCTGAGGCTACTATTATTTTTGGTAAGTCAGAGTCTACTGCAGTAAAGGTTGCTAAGAAAGCTGCTGAAGAGGCAGGTAAACCTTTCTTAATTAATCCTACTTCTGATGAGATTAAAGATTTTGTTGTAGAAAATAAAGTCTCAGTTTTAAATGTAGCTGGAGATAGAGATAATAAAATGACTCAAAATGATTCATTTAAGGTTGCTGCTACATTAAAAGAGGCTTTAGAGATTCCTATTGCTAAGCAGGAAGAAGAAGAGATGACTCCTGATTTAGAGTTATTAGCTTTAACAGAAGCAAAAACTGCTACTCAAGCTGACTTAATTGACAGATTAAAAGATGTTCATAATAGAATAGAGAAAGCAAATGATCCAGATGGTACTGGTAGATATGCTTTAGATGGAAATATCTTTAAAAAGAGGGTAACAGAATATGCACAAGAATTAACAGACGAGAAGTTTGGTGTTAAAGTGTATGAAGGAGAGGCTAATCCTATATTCGCAGAGACTGGAAACAAGATCCACGATGTTATGGAGCAATTAGTACTTTCTTTATTTAACGGTACAGAATTTAAAACACCTAGAGATGCAGAGGGTAAGGCTTTATTATCAGATGCTATGATGACTAAGCTAGGTAAAGGTGCTAAAAAGATTGTCGAAGATATTAAAGCAACGCAAAGAAGAATAGATTCTTCTAAGAATGCGGAGATAATGACAGAGATTACTCTGGCAGATGCTGATAAGAGTATTGCAGGTACAGTCGATTTACTTGTTACATATAGCGATGGTTCTGTTGCTATCTTTGACTGGAAATCTTCTATGCATGCAAGAGATAAATCAGGGAAGATTGTTGCTGCTATGGGAAGAAGAAAACAATTCCAATATGGATCTCAGATTGCGGAATATAAAAGAATACTTAGAGCTAAATATGGAGTAAATGCATTCCGTCAGTCTAGGTTAGTTCCTATTGATGTGCAATACCAAACAAAAGAAACAGAAGCAGGGAGAAAAATCTTTACAAGATTAAAGAATATTAGTTTAGGTGAAGAGGCTTCAGAGTATCTTGCACAAATTCCAGTAGCAGAAGAAATGACTAACCAGAAGGAGTTAGATGAAATGCTTACTAGTTTATTAAGTGTAGAAAAGGAACTTGCATTAGAACAAGGAGGAAGAAATAGCGCAGAAAAGATCGAGAAACTTAATAAAAGATTATCTACAGTGAAGAAAGCTGTAAGAGATATTCAATTAAAAAGTGGTATTGGTAATATTGCATCTGCTTTAAAAGAGGTTTCAGACTATTCTACAGAAACTTTAGAAAATATTTCAATAAACAATCCTAAAGATCCTAACTATATTGATGATATTAAAACTGTAAGACTTACTGTTAATGCATACAAAGCAGTTCTTGAAAATGGATTAAAGTATATTAAGAAGTTTGCTAAAGGGGAAAAGAAAGAGCAATATGAAGAAGCATATGGAAAAGCAGTTACTGCATTAAACAACTTAGACTCAGTTATTCTCGATAAAGCAAAAGAGAGGCTTATCTTTGACTCTTCTAATGCGGGGATTGAAGGTATATTGGATGCTCAAAAAGAAGTAGGTATGATGTCTAGATGGTTTAAACATCTTAATGACTGGGAAAACCCTTCTATAGATTTACTTAATACTTATATTCAGAAGATTCAGGATAATACTAGAAATAGAACTAGAGAATTGGCTGAAGAGATTGAAAAAGAGATTGAATTATTTCAAGCCTCTAAAGGTAAAGGGATGAATGCTTTTGACAATCTAATTAATAAAGAAACGGGTAACTTAGTTGCTAAGTTTTCTACTGAGTTTTATAAGACTAGAGAAGAGTTGATGGCCAAGAAAGATATTAAATCTTTAAAAAAACTGTATGAATATACAGACGAGGGCCAAAAGAAATATGAAAAGGATAAAGAAAGACAAATGGAGTTTTATAAGAAACTTTATAAAGATCCTAAACAATATAATCAATTAATGTCTAAGTGGGTGGCTCAGAACAACTTAGCGGATAATTCTTCTTGGGTTAATACTAAGACTTTACAGAGATATGCTAAATTAAAAAATCCTGAACAACATTATAACAGTGCTTATAGTGCTATCCAGGCAGATCCTGCTTCAGCAAGGTTCTATAATTTCTATACAGCTAAGATGAATGAGTTGATGAAAATCATACCAGTAGGAAAGAGAAAGATGAACACATTTATTCCTAACATTCAAAAAGATACTATAGATGCTATTATTCAAAGTAAAGGTAGGAGTTTAAAAACTTTAGGGAAATCTTTTATTGATTCTTTAGAGGTTAGAGAAGACGATAATACTTTTGGTATGATTGATAACCGTACAGGTAAAGCTAAAAGAGTTATTCCAGTATTATATATGACTCCTCTTAGAAACGCTGAAGGGAAAGTAGATAATACAAGAAAATCATTTGATCTAGGTAGAAATCTTTTATTATTTGCTTCAAGTGCATATAACTATAAATATGCATCAGAAATGGAAGCTAAAGTAAATACTTTGAAAGAAGTGGTAGCTGAGCAAAAGAACTTAGTATTAGATCAAAGTGGAAATGTTATCAAGGATTCTTTGGGAAGAGCTGTTAAGGCTTTAGGTACTAATACTGCAGCTGAAGTGATTGAAAAGTATGCTGATTATTATTTATATGGACATAAACTTCAAGGAATTGATAAGAAGTTTAAGTATAAAAATAAAACATACTCAAGTGCAAAAGCAATTTCTAGAGTAATATCTCACTATTCTTTAAAAACATTAGGTATGAACCCGATATCTGCAGTTGCTAACGTTGGTGGTGCTACTGCCAATGCATTTATGACAGGTAAGAAAGGTAAGTATTATACTAATAAGCAATTCAGAGGTGTTATGCTTGACATTATTAAGCCTGGTAACAAGACTGGTATTTTTGCAGGGTTCTTTGATCCATTTACAGATGATATGAACTTTAGAAGAGCTAATGACTTGTCTGCCAATAGATTATCTAAATGGTTAACAGTAGATAACTTAATGATTATGCAGAGAAAGACAGATGAATTTGTAGATAAGTCTGTTGCTGCAGCTATGGGTAAAAATTATGGTATTGATCCAAACACTAATAGAGTGGTAAGGCTATCACGCTTACCAGAAGGTAGTAAGAGTTTATTTGACTTAGCTACTGTGGTAGATGGTAAAATGAAAATCGAAGGTCTTACTGAAGATGGGTATAACCAATTCAGATCTATGGTAAAACATGTTGCAGGTAATATCAAAGGTCAAACTTCTAAGGAAAGTATTAACTTGGTACAAACTACAGTTCTTGGTAGAGTATTAATGCAATTTAGATCTTGGTTGCCTCAACTTGCACAAGAGAGATTCAGAGATCCTAAGTATAATAACAATGTAGATGAGGTAGAGTTGGGTAGATTTAGAGTTGCTTTTGGAGAAATTGCTGCAAAAGGATTCTTACCTACACTGAAAAGTTTTACTGCTGAACTACTTGTGGGAGGATTCGGTAAAAGTGCTTATAAATTAAATGAGAATGTAGTAGATGAGAAGTTTACTGAGTTTGTTACTAATAATCCAGCTGCATTAAAGAAACATAATTATAATTTAGAAAGTTTAAAAGCAGTTTATTTAGAAGAAAGAATGGGTCAGATGAGAGCTATGGCTGCAGAATTAAGAATGTACTTAACTGTTCTTGCAGGGATTTTAGCTATGGGATCTGATTGGGATGATGACGACGAACCAGATTATAAAAACTATGCATGGTCTAGGGCAATGTATGCTCACATAGACAGGTTGAGTTTAGAATTAGGGTTTTTCATATCCCCATCAGAAGGTATTCAACTTTTAAATAAGCCTGTAGCTATCATGAGTTATGCTACAGAGATTCAAAATTTAATGGAGAATACAATTACTGAAACATATGACTTTGTTTCAGGAGAAGAAGATACACGAGATAAGACTCCAATGGGTTACTATACTTTAAAACAAATGTACGGAATAAATGCAATATCTAAATATCTTAGAGATGTATTAGATGCATTTGAAGAATAGAAGTCTAAAAAAAAGCCCAACTATCATTACGATAGCTGGGCTTAATTATTAACCTAGAACAGATTCTTCATAAGGAAAAGTCTCTTTATCAAAAAACTCTTCCTCAATATTTATAATTGACCATACTTCTTGGTCTTTTTCAAACTTTACATTGAGTTCAGTTTCCCAATAACTAACCATCTTAGGATGTCTCTCTAAGATATAAGGCATTGGACTCCTGGTTCCTCTTCCTAAGAGAAGTAGCTTTTTAGCTTCATCACTTACTTGAGAGTATTTCCCTTTCATAATTAAATTATAATCAGGCAGGAATTCTTCAGGTATTCTAAAAATATACATTACAAACTCCCCTTTAAACAGGTCGTAAGAATCTATAAAATGTTCGCTACCTATCATCTTTTCCTCTTTCTCAAAGTAATTGTTTTTACCACTATATTTCATCAATACTGAAATAGAGTTTGGATATTTATGATCTACATTGAAATCTCCTAAGTATGCATTAATAAGCCATGGACCATACCACTGCTTCATCTTACCTAGTAAAGGTAAAATAAATTCAGTAGTTTTAGTTGGTTTTATTTTATTCAGCTCTTTCATCTTGGATTTTCGGATCGCTATATCCATATTTCATTACATCTAAAGCAATTGGCATGATACCACCTGTATGATAGTATTCAGTAGGATGCTCCCACTTGTTATTATCATAGTGCCATACCAATAAGGTTAACAAATCAATAATTTCTCTATGCCCTACTTCCATGTCCATCGGAGCTGGAGAGTAAACAACAGTTTCAAAGAAACCTGTAGTCTGTACTACTACTAGTGCGGTAGTGACAGCCCAGTCTTCTCTCTTCTCTTTAAGAACATTTTCTATGTACCACATAACAGCATGCCCATAGAAAGCCAGTTGTCTATAATACGCATAATTTTCGTAACTATAATGAAATTTATGGACATTTTTTGAAGTAGTTTTAAGATCTATGATATTTGCAACTTTATTTTTAGTATCAAATACCACTCTATCCAGGATAGATTTCATTTTAAACTCAAATCCTTTAAACGCCCATTCTATAGTTTCTTCAGTTAGATATGTTTTACCGTCTAAGATATCTACATCTAATATAGAGCTAGCAGCTTTATGTGCCATAATAGAAGAGTAACAAGATTCAATTATATACTCATCTTTGGCTGTAAGAACAATCTTTCCTTTAGAGTTATTAAGGGCATTCCAATACTCTAAAAGGTCAGGCTTAGTCTCAAAGTTATTCCACACAGTTTCAAACTTTGTTTTATACTTTGATTCTTTATAAGCCATCTCTTTAGCTAAATCATTATCGAAATTCTCATTTAAATAATGGAAATATCTATCTATGAATATTCTCATATTAGTACCTTCTCCTGGAGGAGAGGCTTCCATTACGTAATACCTGTTATCAAATTCTTCAGGCTCTAAAACTCTACAATGAATGGCTGTTCCTAATTTAAAATAATCTGCATCATCACTATCTTCAGCTTCTTTATAGGCTTTGAAGTGCATAGGAGATTTATTAAACTCTGAAAGGCCAGAAGCACTAACTGTCCAGTTATCATACAGTTCCTGTATCTCTGGACTTCTTTGTGGTTCTATCTGGGACTCTTCCTGAGAATCGTTTTGTAAATTCACTACTTTTGTCATCGTCTTTGTATTTTGAAATTATAAATTCTATTTTACGTTCTTCTAGTGAGTCTACAGGAACAAACTCAACTTCTCCTGCAGCTCTTATTATATGAACGTTATCATCGTGTAAGTAATGATTATTTACTAACACGTCATTAAAGCATTTCCCCCATATCCACATATTATCAGCATCCCAAGAGCAGACATAGTCATCTTTAGGAGGCTTCCAAGATATTTTACCACGGATTCTTTTAACAGTTCCATAATTAGCTGGAGCATGGAATCTCATACGTATCCTATAAGGACCATCTCCTAGCTCTAGATCTTCAGGAATATGATCTTCTATAAAATGATGCATCTTCTTTACTATTGCATCTCTTATATAATGATTTATTCCAACGAACATACGCTGTCCGCTAATCTTCATGAACTTGTTTTTAGAAATCTGTGCGTGGGTTAGGAATTGAGGTAAGGTAATAATAATATCTTCTTCCATAACATATAATGGGGCTCCTTATAAAGAAGCCCCTTTTTTATTATAAGTAAATAGAATTAGAAAGCGCTATCTTCTCAGCTAATTCAGCTTCAATTTTAGCAATCATATCCACTTTCTCTGAAGTAAACTTCTGCATGTCTTTCTCCATCTGCTCTTTATCAAATGCAGTGTAGTCAGACTCTAAGAAAATCTCTTCATTTTCTCCATTAGAAATGGCCATTGGGAAATACTCGCAACATCTCATCTTTGTTGCATTATAATCTACTGGTACAGAAACAACGTTTCTAGGATTTACTAAAACCTCTAAGATAACACTATCTCCATACCCAAAGTCTTTAACATACTGCATAGAACCAACATGTAATCCTGCAGAACAAGTTCTTTCAGGATCATTATCACATTCTTCTCTAGGCATTTGTACAGGATCACCAATGTTAATAGACATACCAAAAGAACCAGGGTGGAAAGGCTTAAAAGTCATAGCTTGAGAATACTTTTCAGGGATTCTTTCACCTGTCTCCTCATCATACTCAACTTTGATAATCTCTTCTCCAGTTTCCTTATCATACTTTCTCTTAACACCTACAGCCTTATAAGCTAAGAAATACCCATTCTCTGTAATAGGATGTCCGTTATTCTCTAAGAACTTGAATAACTGTCCTCTTACGTGAGTGTCAGGATTTAATAATAAGTGCTTCCAGAAGTTAATCATAGGAGCAAGATCTAGTCCGTTATCTAAGAACTCTTTAATCTTGCTAGACATGAACATAGGAATAGCTTCCGAAGTTCCTTGTAAATAAATTCTACCATTAGCATCTATTTCAAAATGCTCTCCTAAGACAGCTCTGTAGTCCTTATCGTCTAACATATTATTAATGTCTGCGATAAGTCTATCTCTCTCTTCAGAGTCTTTTGTGCTATTGTACTTTTTAGCACAGTCAATAATTGCTTCAGCGTTAGGATGATCTCTCTTAACAACTGAAGGATTACCGTCAATAATTACTGTAACGTCTTCTACCGTTACTTTACATACTAATAAACTCATAATAAAATAATTTAAATTGTTTCTAATTCTAAGGTTAATTGTGAAGCTAATGCTTCGTTTAAAGATACGAAAATATTACATTCTTTTAGAAGAAATTGACATATACTTTCTTCATAATTATTACAAAAATACTCTTTATATTTAAGGATTTCTTCTACTACATTTTCAGTACTAGAATCACTTAAATCTTCTATAGCATTCTTTAAAGTTTGAGAGTGAGGATAATTTACTATAGAGTTAAGTACTATTTGTCTTCCCCAACTTCTATCTCTAGTAAGATAAAGAGTTAATGCGTCTTTAAAGCATAATTCTTTAATCTCTAAAGTAGTCTCTGCATTTACTCTAATCATATGCTCCATTAAGAACTGTATCCCTATAGCATCTAAAGTTACATAAGAACCTTTAAACACATTAGATCTTAAGATACTCATCTTATTAAACCATGTATGAACACGTGCAACTTCTTGAACTAACTCTTTCTTAGGTTCAAAATCAGAATGAAACTTCTCTACATATTCTTCATAAGTCCTTTCAATCGTACACTCATAGTCTTTATATCC
>Ga0070754_10000956_pt1 | contig 24243 bp, 31 predicted proteins | sample VirMetDEL_Sep_01_FD_75181 | JGI IMG/M metagenome (GOLD analysis project Ga0070754, IMG submission 75181) | Aqueous microbial communities from the Delaware River and Bay under freshwater to marine salinity gradient to study organic matter... | ecosystem: Environmental > Aquatic > Marine >...
CATAGTTTACGGTTGTTGCATTTAAATTACTAATTTTACCTTGACTTAAATCTAAAGTAGGAATTTGGTTAGATATGTTTGATATACCGGAAAAAGATTGATTTCCTGCTATTGGATCGTAGGAATTGCTCATTTATATATTAGTAACAATATATAAAATTTGGAATAATTATAGTTTTTGAGCAAGTACTTCATAAAGTAGTTCTAAACGTTTGATAAGTATTTTTTGTAATTCAGGTATAGTATCATTTTCAACATGGTGTTTAAGATCTGGATCTAATTGTTTGATAAGTTCGTTTTCAATTGATCTTCTTATGACATATAAGGCATCTATTTTCCCAGCAGTGTTCATTAAATGTAGATTTTGAAGAGGTGTATTGAATTTTTTGAATGCTTCTGTTTTTTGGTTACATTGTAATATTATTTCCTGGTATTTAACTAAATCCAATTCTTCAAAAGAATCTTTTGAATTGTTGGCATATTTATCTGATAAACCTCTATCTTTAAGAAAATCTATATAATCTTTGACGTTAATAGTTACCTTAGAATTTTTAAGGGATGGTTGAATAAGTAATTTACGTTGGGATATTTGGATATCTGATTCATTTTCTCTAATTTTAATGTATTCTGTTGTAAGAGGTTGTGAGTCAACTAGGATGGGTGATGATATTGAATTTCTGTTGAAAAAGAACCATTTAGTGAGTTGTATCTGTGTGTTATATTCTGGTAATATATTTAACAAGTTATTGACTTTCATAATTTCATTGACGAGTTGATCAGATTCATAAAATTGGGATATATAATTCGTATCTGCTAATTTTTTTACATCCATTTATATAAATAAATGGGTATATAGGATGTAAAATCATTTTTAAAATTATAGGCATTTATTTTGCAATATAAATGTCTATAATTTAAACTGTCGGAAGGTGATAGATATGCGAAAATCTTTAATAGTTTTTCTTATGGGGACACTATGTTTGTGTGTTTTTTGGCAATCCCCACCCATGACTAGAACTGTATTGTTATGGAGAGAATATGTAATTGATTCTTTAGTCAGTTTATTTTTCAGAATAAAATCTCTGGGAACCCCAAGGGATACGGTGGCTATGGGAGAGCCAGGTACTAGATCTTTTTCTTCGTCAGAATGTGGTCCGATATAGTCATTACCATTTCTATACCAATTAATAAGTAACATATTAAACTGAGAATCAAGGGTTATATTTAGATAGTGTAATAGTTTGTAGAATACTGTGTCTATGGGCAGGCAATCTACTGTAGCGCCGCTAAAAGTATATGGAAAACCTTGGGCTTGCACTAGACGTGGTAATTTAACATTCTTACCACAAATATTAATTTCGTGTTGATGGTCAGGTCTTAGAGACCATATATAGTCGATTTCTTTTTGTGTTAATTCTATATCTTTGGGTAGTTGAAAATAGTCTAAAATTGGTTTGGTCATTTTTTATATAATTAAATAATGATAAACAATATAAAATCATTTTTAAAATTATATGTTGAGACTAAATACAATTTGAAAAAGTATGACCAGTAATTCGCCAAATATTCTTTAGTTGAGTATCATTGCAGCATTCTCCTGCACTGAATCTGACATCATCATCACATAATGGTTGTGACCCATCATAGAGTACCAAAATTATTGTAAGTAGCACAAGTTAAAGCACAATCATTTAACACTTCTTGTGTAGAACAATTATTGTCATGTCCTTGATTAACACAGGCGTTAAAATTATATTGTGAATTTCTATCTCTGCAGGTTGTTATTTAATAATAGAGTATTAAATTTAGAATTTGACAAATCTAAAATTGAAAAATGAGAATATATTAGAAGTAAAAATTAGAAATGGATAGGGATAAAAGGGAGATAAAATCGATCGCATTTGGTATATTCTCTCCGGAGGAAATAATAGGTATGTCGGTGTGTAAAATAAATGTAGCGAAGAAGTCTGGATATGGAACAGTTTATGATGAGAGAATGGGTACAACTGATTCAACAAAGCCGTGTGAGACATGTGGTCAAACGGCGGAATTTTGTCCTGGACATTTTGATCATATTGAGTTTAATGAGCCGATAATTCATCCATTATTTTACAAAAGGGTAGTAACGTTTTTGAATTGTTTTTGTTGTAAATGTAATAGATTATTAGTAACTCGAGATCAGATTTATTTGGAAGGTTTGAATCGGTATAAGGGAGAGTCACGATTTATGAAGATCCAAGAGAAGATAAAGAAAGTAGATATATGTTGTAATAATGGTTGTGGTGCGGAACATCCGAAATTTAAGTTTTGTAGTACAGATAGTTCGATATGTAAGATATATGAGAGTAGAGAAAAAATAAAGACGAGTATAGTTGTGACTGTAGAAGAGATAAAGAAACAGTTTGATAGTTTATTGTTAGAAGATATTGAATTGTTGGGTATAAATGCGCAGTTGGCGCATCCACGTAATTATATATTGAGTGTATTACCGGTATTGCCGATATGCGCGAGACCGTTTGTAAAAGCGGATAATAATTTATGTGATGATGATTTGACTAATCAGTATGCTGAAATAATAAAAATTAACAATCATTTAGAAACAGATAGTATAGATAAAAGTCGTGATTTAAGTGATACAAAGAGGCAGAAGTTTTTGGCTAGTTTACGGTTTCGGGTGTTGACGACTTTTAATAATGGTCAGGGTAAGGCTAAGCATTCTACTAATGGTCGAGCAGTAAAAGGAATGAAGGAGAGATTAGCAGGCAAAGATGGCCAGATAAGAAACAACATGATGGGAAAACGCTGTGTCAAATTCGACATAATGATATGGGAATGGAATGGTGGCATGAAACGTGCAGAAGAAGTAGTAGTTGGCGATGTTCTTATTGGAGATGACGGTCTTCCTCGTACAGTAGTTGATACAGTAGAAGGTAAAAGTCTCCTATATAAAGTAAAACAGTCCTCCGGAGAAGATTATACTGTTAACGATGAACATATTTTAACATTAAAATTTTGTGGTCATGCAGGGATTCACTGGAGACCTACTCAGAGTAAACATGGTGGATGGTATATGAACTGGTATGATCGGGATAGTAAAAATGTTAAGAGTATTAAGGTATCTGTAGAGCCACCATTGACGAAAGAAGATGCAAAAAATCAACTTAGTGAATTTATGCAAGAAAATAATTTGGAATCGCAAAAAATGTCTTGGAATCCAAAACGTAAAAATGCTGGGACTTGGAGAATTAATTGGACAGATGAAGAGGGCAAGAAGAAGTCCAAAGAAATAGCAGTTGTTATTGGCAAGACAAAAGAACAAGCATATGAGGAGATTTCTAATTTCCGTGATACTATTAATGCAGATCCCATTATAGATATTCATATTAAAGATTATATAAATTTACCGTCTACAGTGAAAAGATTAATGTTAGGTGTTAAACTGAGCACTCCTATTCAGTGGCCTAAAAAAGATGTTATACTAGATCCACGAATTCTAGGAATGTGGTTAGGAGATGGTTCAGCAATAGAAAGTAGATTTACAAATCCTGACAAAGAATTAATTGAATATTTCAAAGAATGGACAGAAAAGCAAGGTGGAAAATTTTCTACTTATGTTGATAATTTACATCACGGTATTTCTAAATGTGGGTTTAGGGATTTCCTACGTCATTATGATTTGTATGGTAATAAGCATATTCCAGAGGATTATATAGTCAATGATGTCCAAACTAGGTTGGAATTGTTGGCTGGACTGATTGATACAGATGGATCTGTGGAACAGGGGGGAGTAACTGTTCGAATTAGTCAATGTTTTGAGCATAAGGCTATTATTGATGGTGCTGAGCGTATAGCAAATTCTTTGGGGTTTAGGACGAGTGTGAATACGAAGAAGACTACGTGGACGGTTCAGGGGGAGAAGAAGAAAGGGGAGGCATTAATTTTGAGTATATCGGGTAATATTTCTGTGATTCCGACGTTGTTGGAGCGTAAGAAGTGTGTTGATTCGGCGAAGGATATGAGTGTGACAAAGATAGAGGTTGTGGAGGATGGTGTGGATAGATTTTGTGGGTTTGAGGTGGATGGTAATAATCGTTTTATTTTGGGTAGTGATGCGACTATAACGCATAATTGTAATCAGACGGGTCGTACGGTGATAGGTCCAGATCCAACGTTATCTTTGGGAGATTTGGGGGTTCCTATTGAGCAAGCAGATAAATTGACTATTCCAGTGCAGGTGACGACGTTTAATTTAGAGAAGATGCAAGAATTGGTGAATAGTAATAAGGCTGATTTTGTGATAAAGCCAGATGGTAAAACACGTATAAATTTGAAACGTTATAGAAGGGGTACAAGATTGATAGCGGGTGATATAATAATTCGAGGGGATAAGGAGATAGAGGTTAAGACGGGTCGAGAGATGATATATGATGGAGATAAGGTACGACGAAATGGTAATTATGTGGATAAATTATTGTATGCGAATCGTGATTATAAGATAGATGTGGGATGGATAGTGCAGCGTAAGTTGCAAGACGGTGATTATGTGTTGTTGAATCGGCAACCGACGTTGCACAAGGCAAGTATGATGGCAATGCGAGTTGTGAGGAAACCATATAAAACATTGCGTATGAATTTGGCGATAACGAAGCCGTTTAATGCTGACTTTAACATCGGAGTCAAACAGGAGGACTGAAAAGGTTGTTACCTCCTAGTGAGTAATTCCACACAGAATAATAATCTAAAAGATTGCGGATTTCAAAGAAAGCAGATTTCAATGAAAGATTGTAACAAATGCAGGGTACAAAAGGATGATAATGATTTTCGTCCAAAAAGAAGAATATGTAAAGATTGTGAAAGAGAACACGGCAGAGAATATCGTAAAAATAATCCTGATAAAAGTAAGGAATGGGCTGATAAAAACAAGGAAAGAATGAAAGAACTTCAGTCCAATTGGTATAAATCCAACAAAAACCAAATTAACACTAAATTCCGAGAGAGATATCATAACGATAGTTCTGAATTCAAAAAAGTGAAGAACTATCGGACAGCCTTAAGCCATATGGTTAGTGGAGAACAAAAAACTAACAAATATGTAGGTTGTGATTCAAGACGTCTCAAGGATTGGTGTGAATATTGTTTAGAAGAGAACATGACAATGGATACTTATCCAAATACTTGGGTAATAGACCATGTTATACCTTTACATTTTTCTGAACAATATGGTTTTGAGTTCCTTGCTAAGTGGTATAATATAATGCCTGTTCAAAATAAATACAATCTTGTTAAAAATAAGTATATTGTCCCTGAACAATTATTTAAACATATTGAGAAAGTGAAATCATATTTTGAAAACCGCAATCTTAGTTTAGATACAGAATATATGGAATTACTTGCGAGACTGCTTGGTGCTGGAACCCCCTTAGAGCCCTCACTACCACCCAATTGTGGAAACATAATTGGGGAACACGGTTAATAGCCGTACCCAATGGTAATAATGTTAGGGATTGGGCAATCAGCAGGGTTACTACCTACGTCCGTTATGATAGGATATGGTAGGCTCTCAGAGACTGAACGGTAGTCGGTCGACTAAGAAGGATGATCAATCCTGAGTTGGCTTAAGATACAGTCCGTCCCCTAGGGAAACTTAGGTGGGTGTCACGCGATGGTGACGAGATGAATTTACATATTCCTCAAAGTTTGGAGGCACAGGTGGAAATGAAGATGATATCGGCAGCCAAATTTAATATTATATCTGCGCAAAGTAGCAAACCGAATATTGCAATAGTGCAGGATTCTTTGTTAGGGGCGTATAGAATGACGTTGGGGGAAAAAAGGATAGAGCGTCATGAGTTTTTTGATATAACGGAGAAGTTAAAATTGGAAGAAAGTGTATTAGATAGGTTAGAACATATAAGGAAAATTTACAAAATAAAGGGTAAGAATTTGAGTTGTTATAGTGGTAAGGGTTTGATTTCGATGTTTTTGCCGCGTAATTTGTATTATGAGAAGAACAATAATGCAGATTCTGCTGAACCGGTAGTTAAGATATATGCGGGTGTATTATATGAAGGAACTTTGAATAAAGATATTTTGGGGTCTGCTCATAATTCTCTAATACAGATAATGAATAAGGAGTATTCAGCAGATGCAGCAATTCACTTTGTAGATTGTATACAATTTGTAACTAATGCATGGAATTTATTGAGAACATTTACAGTTGGATTGGGTGATTGTTTAGTGACGAGTAAGGAGAAAGAAACGGAGATACAAGATGTAATTAATAAGTGTTACATAGAGGCTGAGGGAATTAAAAATACTACGAGTCATGAGGGTATTCAGGAAGTTCAGATAAATGCGGCGTTGGGCAAAGCAAAAGATATAGGTTTGAGAATAGCCAAGGAATCGTTAGATCCAGATAATAATTTCTTGTCAACAGTTATTTCTGGAAGTAAGGGAGATTTTTTTAATATTGCTCAAATAACAGGGTTATTGGGTCAGCAGAATTTGAAAGGACAACGAGTGCCATTATATTTGAATAATGGTAAGCGTAGTTTACCTCATTATCCGTTTGGAAAGTTGAGTCCCGAAATGGAACATGAGAGTCGTGGGTTTATTGCATCATCATTTATAAAAGGTCTAAATCCACGTGAATTTTACTTTCATGCAATGTCAGGACGAGAAGGTATTAGTGATACGGCAATGGGTACGGCCACATCCGGGTATATGCAACGTCGAATTATTAAATTAACGGAAGATATTAAGATACAAAATGATGGTACAGTTCGTGATATAACAGGTCATATATATCAAATGGCTTATGGGGACGATGGTTTAGATCCAACAAATACGGTTAAAGTAAATGGAAATCAAGAAGCATGTGATATTGGGAGATTAATAAATAAATTAAATATGGAGTATATGGAAAGTAAAAAATGATGGGAGCAACTCAGACAACTTTATATATTCAAGGAAATTATTTGGATATAAATAAACATAGAGAGTTATTAGATATGTTGCAGAGTAAAAACATACGGGTTTGAGACAACAACTATATCTTTACAGAAATTGAAAAAAAATGAATATGAAATTAATCAAATTATTAATAGTTTAGATCCGAATGCATTTATACGAATATCCTCTAATCCGTCTTTTACAGAATATAGGGAATACAGATCTTGTAAACCTAGATGAGTATCTATTATTTTGTAAATAATAGATAATATTAATGTGGTTTAAATAATAATGGATATTAAATAAAATGTTGAAACTTTGTTATTTTAATGGTAGAGGACTTGCAGAGACTTCTCGTTTAATTCTTGCTGTAGCCGATGCTAAATATGAGGACTTTCGCTATCCCCTGGAGATAATTGATTGGGCTACTTTTAATATGGTTAAGGATGAATTTAATAAGGATAAGGCTGACGGTAAGTTGGAAAAGTCAATGGGTAAGGTTCCTTTTTTGGTGGTAAAGGAAAGTGATGATGGTGTTGAGACTACTTTGTGTCAGTCTAAGGCCATTGAGCGTTATTTGGCCCGTCGTTTTGGTTTTATGGGTGGTAATGATTTGGAGGCTGCGCAGATTGATTCTCTGTGTGAGTGTATTCGTGATTTTAAGGATGCGTACCAGCCGGTTCGTAAGATGGAGAACAAGGAGGAGGCTATGCAAAAGTGGTTTGGTGAGACTTTGGTAGGTAAGTTGGGTGATTTTGAGAAGTTGATAGGGGATAGTGGTTATGCTGTCGGTTCTTCTCTAACTCTTGCTGATTTTGTAATTTATTCTTTTCTTGTTGATTTCTTTGATGATAAGGAGGGTATTGCCTTTAGTATGAGGTCATGTCCTAAACTCCAGAAATTGGTTGAGACTGTTGGTGCTAATGAAAAGTTGTCGGCTTGGAGGGAGAGTCGTCCTAACACTCCGTTTTAGATGAGTATCTATTATTTTGTAAATAATAGATTCTATTTTATATTAGATAATATAAAATGAGTTGTAAAGAAAGATGTGAAAATGGAATATGTTTAAACTTTGGTGATTCTTCGAATTTAGTATGTACATGTAATCCTGGTTTTAGAGGTAAAAATTGTGATGAACGAGATCTTTGTTACTATGAGGATCGAAATGGTAAATTAATCAAAAAAAGATGTGATAATGGCAAATGTAATCCTTATTCTGGAAAATGCGAGTGTGAACCTGGATATTCAGGATATTTTTGTGACATAGATGCTTGTGAGGCAGTAGGAGGTAATATGTATTGTAATAATAAGGGAGAATGTGTTGTAGATGAGGAAACGCATAAACCAACTTGTAAATGTCATATTGGTAATCATTTTGGTGAGAGGTGTGATGAACATTGTCCAATGGATACTTATTGGAGTGATGAATGGGGGCAATGTATTACTTGTGAAGTAAAACATGATGACCCTGATAGATATCTTTATTGCGATGGAAAATCAGATAAAGATGTTTCTTGGGCTTATGCAGATGTTTTATATTGTGATGACGAAGATTGTAGTCCTTATTTGGACGATGTGAGCTGTACTTGGTCCGGTCCGAAAGCCTGTCCTGATGGTTATAAACCTGGTGGGAGGGATAGTCATGGTATCCATTGGGAATCAAGTCGTGGTTATAACCCTGGAAACCCTTGTTATTTTGGAAGTGATTTACGAAGGTGTGAATTTGATCATAGACCATAAATGTTTGTGATTAGGGTATTAATGGGAGGATTTTGGGTGGGGGGGTATTCCGTTTTAGGTGGTTATCTATTATTTTGTAAATAATAGATAATGATTAGGGTTTTAAGAAATAAATTAGTGTGATTCTATGAGTTCGTGGATGTAGTCTTGGCCCTTGTTGGCTTCAATGATTTCTTTGGCGAGTTCTTTCAATCTGGCTTCCTTGTCTGGGAAGCGAGGTGGTTCTATAGATGAAATATTGGTTTCGATATTTAAGAAGCATAGTATTGCGAGTGGTGTAATGAAGTAAGATGTGTTGATATTAAAGTAGTATGATACGAGTAGTATGGCGACGAATACTACCTCGGTGATACGTAATAGTTCGTAGAATGATTTTTTGTTTTTGTTGATGTGGTCGACAGTGTCACATCTCATTTCTTTTTCGATTTTGACGATTTGTTTGGATAGTTTGTCGATTTCGTTGAAGTTGTTGAGCATTCCCTTGAGGCATGCTTTACCCTTGTCCATACGTTCAATATCACCTTCTAGTTCTTCAACTTGGTTTTCTAGTACGTCAATTTGTTTAGTGAGGCGTTTATTGTCGGCCTGTAGGGTGTCGTTCATGAGTATGATATATTTTTCCTGTGGGCTGGAACCGGAAAGGACTCTTTCTTTGTCAGCCTCACGGTGGAGATAGATGTTGATATTGTCTTTTACGAGATCTTCAGACATGATTCTGGTTATCGTCAGATAAAATATTGATAAAAATCGAATTTATTTTGAAAAGAATTTTAAATAACACTAATATGATATAAAATGGATGATATTGAAGTTTTTTGTAATAATACTCAGGATGCATCATTATTAGATAATTTAAGTTATGAAATTAAACAATTTTTTATATTAGTGAGTAAATATGTGGTAGAGAAAGGTAAAGGTTTCATAGATATAGCAGAAATTGTTTTAAATAGGTTAGATATTAAAGGTAATGTTACAATAGCACGTTTGGGGGGTAGGGGTAAAACATGGCCTGATGCGCCGGTTGGTTTTAAGAATATAAATGTTACTAGTGGATCTGCAAATAAGGCAGGTCCATATTCTATGAAACAAGTGTCACCGATGTATTTAGGACCTGTGGATAAAGATGTTTGGCCCATAATAGGTGATAAAGAGGCTAAAGTTTTTGAGAACTATTGGCAATACTCTAAGATTTTTCCAGATATGAAACCGGTACATATAGATTCCGATGGTAATGTTACAGAGGCATGGAAAAAATGGCGTGAAAAAGGATTTGGGGGAATTAAGGGTGAAAGACATCCCGCGGGTACAAAAACGAACGAGGTAATGTACGTAGATGATAAAGGTCGTAGATGGTTTAGGTATAAAAGAGCAATAGGATCTAAATTTGAGGATGAATATATGGGTTATATAGAATCCAGGAAGAAGGTATATGTTCCATTGTATTATAATTTGTTGATTAGAACAAATGTTTTCAAATTTTTGAAAGAAGAAGTCAAACAAGGTAAAAATGTGCAAATATTAGATTTTGATGCACCGCCTACTACAGAACTTATAAATGTAGAAATGTTACGTAAAAACATAAATGAAGAGTCACCTTACGGTAAACCATTTGGACATGGTTATATTATAGCGGCAGCACTTTTGGATATTAGGCCTGAAGATTATATTTAAAGTTTAATTATTGCTTAATAATAAATGACGTCAGAAAATAATCGTGAATTATTACGGGCTAAATTACGAGATAAAGTTGAAGAAAGTAGGATAGAGAGATCTAATAAGAATATAAAAAATAAGATATTACATCAAACATTGAAAGAGATGGGTATAGATAAAGATAAATTAACAAAGGATATGGAAGATGTTAAAAAAGAAGGGTTAACAATTAATTTGACAAAATAAAATTTGTGTATAATAAATGGCACCTCGTTATCTCTATTTACGTAGGGGGAGTAATAATAAATATGGATGTATGGAAAAATTTGGTGTTAGGAAAAAACCTCTAGATTATGTAGAAATGAACAATTTAGAAAATTGTGTCACACTGGGTGATTATAGTGACCAGGTTAAAGAGAATTTTATATTGGATTTGAAGCGTGACAGTATGGGTCAAGTAAAAGGATGTAATAATCCTAAATTATATGGTTATTCTCCAGTAAGTGGCGGAGGGTATGCAAGTGTGCAGAATAATTTTGGGTCACTTGGTTGCGGTAAGGGGTTATATATTCCCAATTATAATCAGGATGGTTCACCAATGGTAACATATTGAGATATAATAGAATCTATTATATATCATAAATTTCATTGATTTCCAAAAATTCGAAGAATATCAAGTCATTATTTATGTTAACAGTTAATTATGTTCCTAACATTTAAAGTTAATATCAGGTCATGCATTTATCATTGGGTTTGTCGTCCTTGGGTTTATTATCCTTGGGTTTGTCGTCCTTGGGTTTGTTGTCCTTGGGTTTGTCATCCTTGGGTTTGTCGTCCTTGGAGGTATCTTTTATAGAGGGTATCATTTTAATATTAATAATAAGTAACTTTAAGTTACTTATTGTGATAAATTTTTGTAAAGATTTTTAATTGAGTATAATTAAATGACAAAGTTGAGGAGAATGTATAATTATAAAAAGTTAGGAAATACATATAAAGATAATTTGGTAGAAAATTATATAGAAGATTTTGTTAGGAGTTCTGTACTAGGATCTATTCAAGATCGAACTGAAGGTACTAGAGCGGGATTAGCGTCCATTGGACCTGTAAAAGTTGATGCAAAAGGGGAATATACGCAGGAACCTTCTCCTATAAATTCTATATATTATGAAAGTATTCCATATCCAGATTTAGATAGTATAATATAATTATTTTTAAATATTCTATTAAATAAAGAATGGACACAAAACACAAATTTTGTTTGGGTGCATTAGTAACCCTTGTTGTAATTTTAATTGTAACCATAATTTACTATTTAAAACCTGTAGGTCCTTTTTCGCCAAAAAATAAAGAGAAATATGTGGGTGATTGTAAGAAAAATTTTTGCAAGAATTGTCTTCCTGTAGCCCGTAAAAATTGTCCCGATATACCTAAATTATTGGATTCATATAATTCAGGCGAATTAACAGAAAATACTAATTTACCACCCAGGAAACCTCAAGGAAAATGGGCTTGGGATCAGTCATATACGGGTACATGTCCAAATTGGACTCCTACTAAACCCGTAGTAGAAGAATTTCTGCCAGAAAAAAAAAACCAAAAAGTAGATAACTGTGCTGGTTTACCTGATATTGGAAATTGGATAGATCTGGATGGGGCTCAAATAGGACCTGGTGCATGGCAATTTTCCACGCCTTTTGGGGGTAATGATTGTTACTGGGTGCCAAATACTGAGGATGGTCCATATAGTTGGAATCAATCTGAGAAAAGATGGTATTCAAACAAAAAAGTACAGGATTTAGCAAAGGCACCAATTCCGGTCCAAATTCAATGGGCTGACAATGAAATTTTGTGTGGAAGTAATTGTTGTGAACCAGCAGAAATAGGATCTAATAGGAAACTGTCGCAATGTCCTATTTCATTAAATCAACTAGGTACTGAACAAGAGGATGCATTATCTTGTAGTTTTGCAAAAGATAAAGATGGAAATGCAGGAGGGGGTAATCCTACAATACAAAACTTTATTCCCAGTAAAACTGCTACATATACCCTGCCTAGTGAAGGTCCTGGTAAGCCTCAACAAATTAAAAATAGATGTGTGCCATCTGATCAAGTAGATCCCGGAGGAGGAGGAGGGGGTATAGATCCTTTGGATCCCCGTGTATTTATTCCATGTGATCAATATTCTAAACAAATATGTAAAAGGGGTTCAACTGAGGCGAACAAGCCGTATGCAGATCAATATTGTAAAAATATTGGTTACAGAAATTGTAATTGGGATTCTCAGACAAATAAATGTGGATGTGAAAACTAAATTGTCCAATTTATTCCATTAATTTTTCGGAATACATTGGATCCTAAAAAAGGTGGAAATATACCACAAGGTCGATTAGCCGCTAGTGGCATTGGATGGGAAGTACAGTGTATATTTTTGGTATTAATATAGGGTGTTAGTCCGTGCGCGTTTTTACCTAATAAAATCCAGTGTATATTAGGGTTATGTTTCGAAAGGTAAGAGATTAATTCTCTGGTAAAATTCCACCAAATACATGAGTGTGAGTCCGGGTTACCATCTTCTACTGTTAGTGCTGTATTGAGAAGAAGTACGCCGTTTTTTGCCCAAGTTGTTAAGTTTCCGTTTTTATTAATAGAATAACCTTCGTTTTCTAATTCTTTGTATATTGTTCGTAATGATGGGTTAATTGGGTTTCCGTGTTTAACGGAAAATGCTAAACCAACTGCAGAACCGTTATGATATGGATCCATACCGATTATAACACATTTAATTTTATTGAGGGGTGTTAAATAAAAAGCCCTGAATACATGATTAATAGGTGGATGTATAATTTTTTTATTTCTTTTTTGAAGTTCTAATTCATTTGAAATTATTTTGAGCAGGTATTCTTTATCTGTAAAAAATTTTTTATATGACGTAGGTACATTACCTTCGTGTAAAAAGTCTAAAAGAGATAGACTGAACCAATCATAATGTTGATCAATAAAAGTTATCATTTGTATTTAATGACAAATTTATAAATATAAATATCAAAATTATATTTATGGAGGTATTCCAGTAGGTGATATAATAGATGTTCCCTCGCTATGAGTAAAAAAAACATTCTTCCAATTACTCTGATTAAGTATAATAAATGTAATATAAACTGTATTGATACCAATTATCCAATAAAAAAGTTGTTTATTTTTAATGGTGGTGGAGTCTTCGGTGGAGTCTTTGGTGGAGTCGTCCTTAGTAATAAATAATATGGAAAAAATGATGGATATTATATTAGATATTAATAAGGGAAACCCAAAATATGTTGAACTATAACCTTGATTGTATTTTAATTGGTTATATGAGTCATTAGGAATATGATATTGAATCCACCTAGATACAGGAATATTTCCAGCAAAATATGCACATGTATAAATTAGACTTGATAAATTAGTTATAAATATAGGATATAAAAATTGTGAAGAATTAGTTTTGTCATTTATTACTTTACTTGATAATATGGTTAAAGCAATAGGAAATATTAGAAATAAAGTGTTTTTTAAGAAATTTCGATGTTTAGGAATAACTGAATTCATTTTATTATAATAAATTATAATAAAAATTATACTGGTATTTCCTGTCTCTGGAGTAAAAATTGTTTAATATCAGACTTTTTGTTTATTATATGTACAGGTTTAGCAGGTGTATATATTTTGAGTATATTATTTACCCATTCTTGATGTTTAGGATTTTTAATATATAATATACTGAAATCTATTCCTTCAGTAATAATAGGTTTTATAGATACCATAAACTTAACGAAAGACATGGCTTTCAACATTGGGGGGAAACTTCCTTTGGTGAAATCAAAAATCATTACACCTAAGTTTCCTGAGTCACTAGATTCTTGAAGACATGTTTTGAGAGAATCTAGAGTACACGAGTTGATTAGATCATCATCTGATGAGTCCCAGGAGTCAGAGCATGTTAGTTTGAGTAAACGGTCTGTAGACCATAATTCTGTGTTTAGTATTAACATACTTTTTATTATAATATCCATGTTTAAATAATATTATTTCCAAATATATCGAAATATGATAGAATATATTTATCATTCAATATTATATTCGCATGAAATTTAGTTATTTACATCATTCCTGCTGTATCTAAGAATTTTTTTGGTAATTCTAGATTTTCAGCAGCCTTGGCCGCGCCTCATACAGAGGAAGTTTTATAGAATGGGAATTTACTCTTGCGACCATAGTTTGATTTTTTACTTCCACATCCCATGGAAGATGATTTACGACCCGGGAACCCGAGTTGGCTCGCGACGGCGGCCGAGGGCGCGGCGGCCGTCGGCGTCTTTCTTTCTCGATGTTCCTTTATGGCCTGCTCGCGGGCTTTTCGAGCGGCCGCTTGACCTACTTGTTGTTCTTCTAGATAGTCTTGTCCTTTTTGTGCCGCCACAGCCGCCACAGCCCGGCCTTTATGTTTGTAGGCTAAATGTATTAAGATTTTAAGACCACCAAGAAAAGTTAAACTGATGGCTAAGTTTTGAACAAGAGTAGCAATTTCCTTAATTTGCATTCCAACACAAGGAGCATTATTAGGAGGAGCAGGATTTGGGCAACCATTAACCTGATCGTTACATTTTGTATTTTCTCCAGCATTGTCTGCGAGAAGCCAAGCGCGAGTTAACCACCAAAGCCAGACACCAGAAGCGGAAATTAAAGCATATAATGAATATTTAATATATTGACGTCCCCTTAAGAAATATAATAGTAGAGCAAGAGCAATAAGTGTTGATCCTATTGCCAAAATTTGTCTATTTGCTCTTTGTATATTTTTATTGGTGCAATAACTATCATCATCAAGTAAATTTGCCTCTAACACCATTGATTTATATACTAAAGTAACCCCAATGCCAACAAAAGCCATGGGTATTAATACATTAAAACCTTCTTCTATATCTTCGAGTAATTTCATTTTTTATTAATAACTAATATTTTTTGATTTAAAAAATATTAGTCTAATCGTTCTTCGATTTGTTCGTAGCATTCTTGCATAATTTGGGTAAAATAGAAGTACATATCTCTCATAAAATCTGCGGTTAGTCCAGACATGATAACTTTACCACTATGAAAGACGAGGAAAGTGTTGAATCGTTTATCAGATAATTTAGTTTCCTTTTCTTTTTCAGATAGGGTATTGAGATAATCTTCATAAGTTTTCCATTCTTCTAACCATGTATCATCTTCTGGGTTGTATGTGAGTTGTTTAATGTCCATTAAACATATATCTTTATCGATAGGTATTTTGATGTTTACACCAGTGTATCCGAAAGATGTTTCGAGTAGGCAATGTATTTTATCTTGTGTGCTCATGTATTGGTTGAGTTTTTCTCTGTCAACTAGGAAACCGAGAGAGAAGTCGATGTTTCTCATGGATGGTATGAACATAGATTCTAGTGTATCACCATGTGATAAAGAATAAATTTCTTTGTTATCTTTCATGTATTTCCAAGTGTATTTGATACACTCTTCTGCATGTGAATGTGATTTACACCCAGTCATTTGGAAGGTTCCGTTTCGGCATATTTTAAAATTGATGGGTTTATCGAGTATAATAACGACGGTTATTGAGTTTCTGAACCATTTCTTTTTCTTACCTTGTTTATTTTTTTTTGGTTTTAGTTCTACACCTCTAATTTCATTTTCATATTTAATAGTAATAATAGATCCTTCGGGTACATCTTGGTTAGGGTCAGGTTGTTCGGTTTTCTTTTTACGGCCACGTCTTTTTGTTATAACAGTATATGGAGTGATGGGTAAATTTTGATATAGTTGGTCAATCTGTATATTTAAATTGGTGGTGGCAGTAAAAGTTTTGGTGGATACTTTAATATCATCGAATTCAGGGAAGTATAGAATTCTTTTCTGTGTAGAAGTAGACATTTCTTAATTTAAAGCAGTGTTTTCTTTAAGTGTCATTTTTAAAAATAGAATTTACATTTAAATATAATATAACAATGCTAAATAAATGATATCTCTTTTTAAAATTAGTATAATAGTTATATTTTTAGTATTAAGTGTCTTACTAATATATAAAATATATAATTTAATTATAAGTACATCAGTTGTAAACTCAGAAGAATATAATCCAATTTTAACCTCTGTAAAACCTGAATTTGAAGGACTATGTTTATTTGATATTGATGGAACATTCAATCTGAATAACGCTAATGAGAATGAGTTAATTGTGCAATATATATTGGGTAAAAATTATGCAGTTGGTTTATGTACTGCTGGGGCCATATATCATCCAGGAAATGTATTAAATTATCCTTGGATGCCTATTAATCTCTATAATTTTATGGAGGGTAGAAATTTTGATACATTTAGTAATGTAGGAAGTGGTATGTTATGTGGAAAAGATGGTCGGCAAGAATATAATAAAATACTTCATAAAGAACATAAAAATTGGGGACATAAGAAAGGATTAGCCTTAGAAGCAACTCATAAAATACTAGGTATTACAGATCCCCGTAAAGTAATTATGTTTGATAATGATCCAGAATTTATTGCGGGTATACAAGAACATAATCCTAATTTTAAAGTAATATGTGTGGGAGAACCATGTCAAGGTGGGTCTTTAAATTTGGATAAAATTAAATATGCATTTTCTGATTGGGTATAAAATGGAATTTTTATTTGATAAATAAAAATAATACTAAAATAAATGACAGTATTTCTTAATATGCCAATATCAACTCACAATGATATGTATAATATAGATGTTACGCAAGCAGTAAGACAACCACAAAGTTTACCCAGCGGCGGTAGTGGAGTAAAGGGAGAATGTTGTCAATTGAATAGCGATTGTAAAGGCTATTGTCGCTTGAATGATGTACCTTATTTTGCATACGGGCAGGGCGACTACGGTCTTACCCCCGAGCCTGTAGACTGGTTGGATCAAGGAGGAGGTTTATTTGGCTGCAGTCACGGACACTGCTCACAATCAAAATGCGCAGATCCAAGATTAGGGCACCTGGCGACTAATAATGACTGTAAGTACGATTCCTATGCGAATAAGTTGCACTGTTGTGCAGATGGGGAAGATTAATCTATAATATGTGTAGATTTTTAAATTAAAATATTTAATAATATTAAATGAACCTTAAGACTATGATATTATTAAATATTTTAATTCCAGTATACACATTGCTTAACACAGGCACTTTTGGTTGGGTTCAACATAGAAGTAAACAGGTTAGTGATCGAATCTCTAATTTTTATGATACAGACGATACCAACAAAACTTTGTTGAAAGCAATTAGAAGAGTTGCAGACATTGAAGCACAAAACAAAAAAGATAGTGGAATTGTTTTATATGAAGCATTTCACATGAAAGGTAATAGTGCTTGTGGTTTTATGGGAATTCAAGAGGAGGATAAATTTATTATTTTTTTGGGTATTGTCTTGAAAGAACCAGATATTAGACCGATGGCTTTATTAGAATTAAAAAAAGTCTATAATCTAGATACAACGTACCTCGTCGGCCAAAAATGGTTACTTGAGTATAATCTTTTACTCTAAGATTAATTTAAATTGTATATTTAAAGGAAAAATGGCTTAAATATATGATGATTCTGGATTCTGATGATGGGAGAGAGTGGATTCTTCTTGATAGCGATGACGAAGAAGATGAATCTGTTGATTACTACTCTGTATTATGCATAGATATTGGTGTTAAGCACCTTGGGTTAGCCGCTATGATTTGTGATAAAGAGACTTATGACTTTAGAGAAGTTGTGGGAGTAGATTTAATGGATATTACCACCTTTCCTCATCCTGATGGAGTTACGGTTAAGACTTGTTGTCTTAATCATGCGAAAACTTTTGCGGATTGGATGGAGCATGTGTTTGTATATTACGATATAATATTTCGTAAGGTAGATAAAATACTGATAGAAAGACAACCTCCCGGAGGGTTTGTTGTGGTGGAACAATTGATATATTCTCGTTATAGGAATAAATGTGAACTAATCGCTCCCAACTCTGTGCAGAAGTTCTTCAAAATAGGTATGTATGACTATGATGAAAGAAAAAAGAAAGTAGAAGAAATTGCTAGGAAAAAGATTGATAACCCATCTGTTCTTGCCGAGTTTGAGTCGTTTGAGAGAAAACATGATATGGCCGATGCGATTTGTTTTGGTATTTTTTGGCTTTCTAAACTCCATCAAGAGTATCTTGAGGAAGAAAATATAAAGAGACTAAAACGTATGGCCATATCAACTGGTGGAAGAGTCCCAGTGGGTATGGATTTTGGAGAATGGTTGAAACAATTTGAGTATAGACCGAATAAGCGTAGTAAAATAATATAAGAAAAAAGCCAAATAACTTAAAATGGTAAATATTAAGAGTTTAGAAGAACATTATCAATTATTACTGACTATGCGGAATAACTTATCTACTGAAATAATACATAAAATATTTGTAGTAGATCCATATCATTTTGATAAGAAATGGAAGGATGCAAACTATGATATACTTTATTTTTTAGGTACTTTAGATGAGTATCACAGGGGGTTAGTATTTAATTGGGGTAAAAATTTATGGAAAAATAATATTAAATAAATTCTTCACAAAGTTCTGAACAATAGAAGCGATGTTCAGCATTTTGGATTGCGTATATTTTAAAGATTTCTTTACCACATGTTTTACAGTGTACTTTTTTAGCACAAGATGGGAAAAGGTATTCAATACATTTTTGTATTCTTTTTTGTATATTCATTTAGTATATACAAAAAAGTTTTTATATTAGAATATAATAAATGTTAAATTTAGGGGAGGTTGCTCAATTAATTTTTAGGTTGTTAGCATTTTCAGCAACTTTATGGATGTTATTAGAATATGGGATAATTTCTAACGTGGATAATTGTTATACGTTAAGTGGTATTGCATTAACAACTATAATTACAGTATTTTTATTTTATATAACTGGAAGATACCAAGTAGAGATATGTGATAAGTGTAAACAAATGGTAATGCCATCAAAAGGTGGAATTCCATCACCTATGAAGGCCTTGGCTGGATAATAGTTAAATCGAAATTTTTAACAGTTCCCCCATGTTCCTGATATACTTTTCTGCGTGTGTTAAAATGTTTGATTAATATGTTGTTATTGTCAACGAAATCAAATATAATGGGTTCGGTATCTTTCGTACGAAAGACACGACCTAAATATTGTACGAAATATTCTTCAACATCCGTGGCTAATAACAAAGCATCAAGTTTAGCGTGATCAAATCCTACACCAACTTTTTGACATGTACCAACTAGGATTCTAGCATCTCGGTCAAAATCTTGGTTTGAGCCGATAAGATCGGTGACATTTTCACCTTGTTTTACAAGTTCGTCAACTATATATTTGCCTTGTTCAACGCGTTTAACCAAAACTAGGAAATTCCTGGTATTATAATGTTGAATTAAATTAATAATCAAATCATTGCGATCTTGATTATTTGCTTGGGCGTCCAAGATCGCACCCCAATTAACCCGTCCCTGTACAGTTCTTTCTATGGGGGGTCTAAACCCGGTATCGACACGGTATGCGGTATGTTCGCGGTATAATTTACGTATAATTTTGTGTTGTCCAAAATATAATGTAAGTAGAATGTCTAATCCGTCTGGGCGGTAGGGAGTTGCAGTTAAGCCGATTAAATATCTAGGGAAAACATATTGTAGGGATTTAGAAAGTGTTTCTGCCATTATCATGTGGGCCTCGTCAACAATTACAGTCCCCACACTTTTGAAAAAGTGTTTAGGCATCTTTTCCACGTTCTGTGCGTTCATAATGTAGAAATGAACACTTTCGTCATTTTTTGTTTTGGCGGTTGGTTTTTTGATAATAGCGTGGGGGCAAAATTTACGTATACTTTCTTCCCATTGTTTAATAAGTACTATTTTATTAACTATAATAAGGGTTTTGAAATTGATTGAAGTTGCGAGGTTAATTGCGCCAATAGTTTTGCCAAATCCTGGATATGCACTAACTATAACAGTTCCCCTGCTTGAGAGGATCTGGAGGGCTTCTTTTCTTACTATTTTTTGTTCTTCTCGTAGTTCACCCTCAAAAGTTAAGTCGATGGAGGGGAAATCTTCTCTTTTAGGACGTGGAATTTTGAGTGCAGAACCGAAAGAGAATGGTAATTTAATATCTTGGTTTTCTATAGTATAGGGGTATATAAATCGAGGTGGACCCATGCCGAATTTATTCTCGATTTTAATTTCTAGATATTTGGCAATTTTATCTTTGGACTCTTGGGAGAGTTTTTCTACATTTGTTTTCAGGGACATCTTTTAATTTAGAGTGTAGAGTCTTAAATTAAAAGCAATTTTATTAATTTATAATAAAATATGATAAAATAAGTGTATTTTAAATTACCTTTTATATTGTACTTAATAAAATGAATGAACAAGAAAAAAATAAAATTATGATAGTAATTTCAATAATTTTGTCTTTAACAGCACTAATATGTTCTATAATTTGTTTAGTTAACAAAACTGAACCTTATGGAGCACGTGAATGTAGTCAGCGTTTAACTGAAGAGGAATGTGAAACTGGAGATGGTGGTCTTGGTGGAATTGCAATAGGTTCAGGCGTTGGATTGTGTGATAGGAAAGGGGGTGGAATAGGGATGAATTATTGTAAATGGACTAAGGGTAGTGAAGCGGCAAATAATAGGTATGATGAAGAAGAAATTCTTACTAGTGTTAATGATCCGTCAATAGCGTTTAGTTATACGAATGAAGAGATTGTTGGTTGTACAAATCCTCAAACAGAAGAAGAAATCAAGCGTTGCGCAGATCAACGACAAAGTCCAAATGGATATTGTTCATGTTGTGATGAAGGTCGAGATGGATATGTAGGTACTAGTAATGATATACCAACAGATTATTCAGTGAATCCACGTGTTAGTTCTTTTGAGGCACAGGATTCGCAAGGTGTAGTTAACAAATATCTTTTAGGTAATCCTGTTATGGTGGAACAAAAGGAGTGTGGTATAATACCATAACCGGTAGTATAAATCAACTGCGTTATAAACTTTGGGGGCTTTAACTTAAAGAATTGTTAGTTAGATTGAAAAAGATGATTTCGAACATGGAACCTTTAATACCTTTTTTACGTAATTTAGCGGACTCGATAGAATCTCAAGAATTAGAACCAAAGCAATTAAAAAGAATTGGGGAATTTTTTATGTCATATCAGTTTCAAGAACAAGCAAGTAGGGATATGGATACTAGTGAAGAAGAGATTGAACCTCGCTTTAGTCAGGCTGATTTGGTAAAATTTTTATCGATGGGTTGGTATATATACACAAGATTACTATCGGAAGATACAATTTAAATTTTAATATTTGCTATATTAAAATGCAAACCGAAAAAGTATGCTCTTGTATATCATTGATTGTTTCTATAATAATATTGAGTATATTAATTGTAATATTGGTTATAATATATAATAATAAAGATTTAATAAATAAAGTAAGTCAAATAGTATCATCTATAGATGTTGAGACTATAGACTCTATTAATAACCTTATAGAAAATACAGAAAATTTTAGAGAAAATTTTTGTGATACATTTAATAAGGATGTTAAGTTTGGGGGAGGGATTGTGAAAATTAATTTATATGAAGACTTTAAAATGAACAAATTGTATGAATGTCCTGATGAATAAGAATAAGTGGGATAATTTTAATTATATTTAGAATAATAAATAATGTCAAAACCTACACAAAAAATTCGTGATTTGGTGGGATATGGGTTAGAAACTCCTGCTAAAAGTATGAAAATAACCTATAAGACAAATTTTCCTCCAGGTAGGGGAGGAATGAGATCACCAATTGCAGAGGATGTGACAAAAAATTTGGTATTAGGAGCAATTAATACGCAAATTAATTTAGATAGTTTAAGTCGAGTAAAGTTACCATCAGGTAAAGGGTTATCAGCACAAGATAAGAAGAAAGAGCAAGAAATGAATAGTTTACCGAAAAATTTTAGTTGGCATAAAGTCAAAGGAAGGAAGGGAAAACAAATAAGTAAACCACCTAATCAGTTGAAATGTGGGTCATGTTGGGCGGTTTCTTCAGCAAGTGTTATAAATGATAATTTGATTGTATCTAATGTGGTGATGGAAAATCCTGATATTTCACCCACATATGCTTTATCGTGTTTTTATAATGGAGAAACACCCGTTAATCAAGGGGGTGGAACTTTGAATAAATGTAATGGTGGTAATGTAGCCGATTTAATGAAGGAAATTCTTAAAAATGGTGGAATGGCTACGACACATTGTTTGGATTACTCATGGTGTACATCAAATGAAATGTGTAATGGAGATGCAACGACACATTTTAATGCTGCAGATCTTCAGAATTTAGTACCGTTGTGCGGGTGTATAGTAGATGATGTAAAACATCACTTATTTCCGATAGATTCTGCGTTAAGTTTTTATATAGATGCGGATAAGGACAAAGTACAAAAAAAGTCAGTGGGATTGTCAAGTTTAAGTCATATAGATAAGGTTGATCCCAGTAAACCTAGTAATGCAGTTAAAAATTTTAGGAAAAATGCTCAATATCATATATATAAACATGGTCCGGTGGTGGGTTGTTTTATAGTATATAGTAATTTTCGTGAGGGTCTATTTACTGATGTTGATGATTTAGAGGGTGTATATTTAGAAAACTATACATATGAGAAAGGTAAAGATGATAAAATAATACATACTTACATAGATCCTAATACGCAGGGTGAAAAAAATCCGACAAATAAGGAAAATTTTTTAGGAGGACATGCAGTTGCAATAGTAGGATGGGGTAGAACAGATAAAAAGATACAATATGCTAAAGATAAAGAGAAAGCATATGTAAATTTCTGGGTAGTGAGAAATTCATGGTCAGAATTGTGGGGATGGGATGGTTATTGTAAAGTAGCGATGTATCCATTTAATTTGAAATCTCAGTTTGATAAACAGGTGAGACCTGAAACGCCTCAAGGTACTATCACAACACCGTTGGGGGGTATGATTTTAATTAAAGTTAGTAAACAACCCACAAATAAGGTATTGCCGAGTGATGATAGTTATAGTTTATTACAAGAATTATCACCAGATGATTATTTACATGAAATGAGTTATTATAGTCGTGAAGACAAAGTTAAAAAAGTATCTAAAGAGGAGACAGACGAGAAACCAATTTTTTTAGGATGGGATGGGACTGGAAGCAAGGATAATAATATTGAGGTTATGAATATTGATAAGACTGAAAATGGTTCGATATGGAAAATTAGTTTATTAATTTTTTCTATATTTTGTTTGATTTTTTCGATAATAGTATGGTTAAAAATACGTTCTTAATCTTATAATATTTTGATATTATAAGAATTATAGGTTTAACGTCTACGTTGATTACCAAACCCAGCACGTTGAATGTTTCTATAATTTTCCATAGTATTTTGTGTGGCGGCGGCTTGGCGGCCTTGTTGAGCTCGTTGGGCCATAGCGGCTTTGTAAGAAGTACGCTGGGGAAGATTTGCTCTGTGACAACTGGTGCGGTGACCGTATGCTTCGGTGACATTACCAAACTGTCCAGTAATATTAGGTAACTGCGCATTTTCTTGAGTACGTGCGAGTGAATTAACATAAGATTCCACAGTTCCGTTCTGCCCCGATTGGGGTGTGGCTTGCGCAATACCATTGGCGCTAAGAGTAACATATTCCATATATTGTGGTCTAGATACATTATTTTCAACTACAACGCGATCAGTTGCGTAAGCGCAACCTGCGGTTTTAGTCATAAATGAATCTGGTGCTACAGGACGTCCAGCAGTATCAAAACCATTC
>Ga0070754_10000960_pt1 | contig 24158 bp, 23 predicted proteins | sample VirMetDEL_Sep_01_FD_75181 | JGI IMG/M metagenome (GOLD analysis project Ga0070754, IMG submission 75181) | Aqueous microbial communities from the Delaware River and Bay under freshwater to marine salinity gradient to study organic matter... | ecosystem: Environmental > Aquatic > Marine >...
CTTTTACCGTATTTGCCCCAACCAACGATGCCTTTTCCGCTCTGCCAGAAGGGACTGTAGATACGCTTCTGAAGCCGGAAAACAAGGCAAAGTTGACTACGGTCTTGACGTACCACGTTGTGTCGGGAACCCATACCGCCAAGCAATTGATGGCCGCGGTTGAGAAAGCAGGCGGATCAACCGAACTGACAACCGTTCAAGGGGAGCCGCTCATTGTCAAGGAAAGTGGCAAAACGCTGACTGTCACCGATACCAAGGGCGAAACTGCAAACATCAGCATTGCAGACGTCATGCAGTCCAACGGCGTTATTCATGTAATTGACAAAGTCATGATGCCTTAACGGCCTTCAAGGCAGTGGCGAGTCACTTACTCTCACTGCCTTATATCTTGTGATGCTCTGCTGCAGATGTTTGAGATTTACCGTAGCGAGGTTGGTGCCACCCTCGTAGAAATACCTGGCCACGCTTTACTGAACCTCACCTCAATGAAAAAACCTGCGAACTGCAGCGAGCCATTTGCCGCAACTCGCAGGGGGAAGAAGTTAGCGCGACATCGGCTCCGCCGACGACGTCGCTTTCGGACCTTCCCCTGCCGGACCCTCTATTTCGCGGTACATAGGTGCGAGTTTCGCCAGCAGCTTGTTCTGCGAGGCAAACGGCACGCCGTTCTTGTCCATCGCCAGCTGCAGTGATTCAACCAACGCGTTGAATTCAGCTCGGTTAATACTCAAATGAGCATGAGCGGACCGCATGTCAAGACCGGTATAGGTACAACCACCGTCGAGCAACGCGCATGTCTGTTCCACCAGCATCGCTTTTATATGCTCTTGCCTTGCGTTATCAAAAAAATCCCGGGTACGAGGATCATCGACCAAGTTGATCATCAAATCGTCCATGATTCTCACCAGCCCCGGCTTGCCGCCAAAATCGTTGAAAGTTGAAGCGTCTGCTTGTGCCCCACTGCTCGCGACCAATAAGAGCGCGAGCACAACCGCTGTCCGCAGCGGTGTTACACATTTTTCGATATTAATCTTCATTCTGTTAGCCCTTGAATAATAAACACGCCGGATTTTTAAAAGCCTAGTTGCACGGACAAGTAGGTCGCTTCCTGGTCGCCAAAGCCGCCTACGCCAAGTTTCTTGCCGTCAACGATGTTTCCTAAATAGACGTACGCCGCCGTAATCGAAACGTTCTTGGTCGGAGCGTAGGCGACAAACACATCCCACCAATCGTCTTCAGCAAGCACCCCATTGGGCACATTACTTTCATCAAGATTGTCGGGTTTCATCCGATACTCTGCACCGACAGCCACATTGCGCGACAACAGGTAAGCAGCCGATAGTTCAATCTGAGGCTCGTAGCTGTTGTTATCTTCGCTGCCAAATCCGAGGAGGCCCAACTGGTTAGCTTTGGTCATGCGCAGCGTCCCGTTCAGCAAAAGGCTTTTGTCCAGCAGCAACTTCGTCGCCGACACATAGTAATCAATGCCTGAATCATCCTTGGCGCCGAGGAACTTCACCAAGTCTTCGTCCTGGTTCTGCTTATATTGCAAACCGGCTGATATCTGCGGCATCCAGGTGTCTTGGTCCAATACAGCTTCACCCGCCAGGCGTACTTTGGCGCCCAATATTGTTTGCTTTATATCGCTCTGCCCTAATAGTCCGCCAAGTGCGGTATTCAACCCACTTATGTTGAAGCGTTGCTCAGCGACCGAAAGTTCTACGCGGTTATAAATCCCTACGGTGAGACCGTAGGTGCTAAGCGCGAAATCATTTGCATCGGCATAGGCGTAGTGCGCGTTTGCGCCAATTTCGCCATTAGTGCCGTAACCGCCTATCACTGCCCAAGGCGTCAATCCACCGCCAGCCGCACCTTCGAGCTGCGACACGCCTCCGGTTAGTAATAATTTGTTGCTGTAGCTGGTTTCGGCTTGGGCAGTTCCCGTACCGATGCCTAGGCTCAGTGCCGTGCAGGCAACCGAAAACACAAGTCGGCTCTTATCTTTCTTTTCTATTTTTTTCATACAGGCCCCTGGGTAGGTTTAAGGGCGTACGAACAGCGCTGAGCTGGCCGTCGCTTCTTAGCTACGTCGGGATATCGAGTTTGGATGCAGATAGCCGACGCCAACTCAGCAGAACGGCTACATGCCCAGCCCTATATTGCGATCACTGTCGATACAGTTTGCACATGCACGCCTAACGGGGCGGTACCCGGGCGTGACGACGAAGCCATTCGGAGTTGTTCGAGGGGACATCAACGGTCCACCGGCGAGGCCTATCGCCTACGAGTCTGCCCTCGGAAATCGAAACGCGCGCGTTGTGGTGGGTTGCCGGCTCTTAGCGAACGAGGTGACCGCGAATTCCAAGCGACTGCCCTCGAGCCCTCATTGCATAAGATGAATAAGCCAATTGTTCGGACCAGGCTTATCCTGTTTGAAACGCCAAACAAATGGCAGCCGGTACAGGACTACAAGCAATGCGATCGTTTCCCGTGATTCTATTGATCTGGCTGATGCTTGTCGGCCCGGCGAGCGCAGCAGAGTGGACCTTCGTCACTGAAGATTTCCCGCCTTTCACCTTCCCAGCCGTAAAACTCGGCCCGGCCGATGCCGGAGCGCAGCGCGCTGGCGGCCCCTTGGCTGAGGTCGTTCAGGCAGTCTGCGCGCGGCTGGGCCGGGAATGCTCGATCACGGTTCATCCCTGGCGGCGCGCGTTGCATCTAGCCGAAGAGGGACAGGTCGATGGAATTTTCACTGTGGTGCGGTCGGCGCCGCGCGAACGTGCCTTTCATATCAGCCGCATGCTGGTCAAATCTCGCTACAGCATCTTCGCTCGCAGAGAAACTTCCTTCGTCTATCACCAGCCGAGCGATCTGGCCGGACGGATGATCGGCGTCTACGGTCCGTCAGGCACCTCTTACATTCTGTCGCAACGTCTTACCCCGGTTGATGACGTGCAAGTGCACCTGACAGCGGATAACCGTCGCCTGCTGCGCATGCTCGAGTCCGGACGGTTCGGTGAGGACGGGCTGGCGGTACTCAATCACGATGTCGCCTGGGATCTGATCGAGGATGAGCACCTGAATGGCATTCGCGAAGCGGGCGTATTCTCGACGGTGTCGTACGGTATCGGCCTGTCGCGCAAGCGCTTCAGCGACGAGCAGTTCCAGCGTTTCGAAGCAGCCCTGGTCGGGCTCATCGCTGACGGTACCGTGCCCGCCATACTGCGGCATTACCAGCTGGAACCCGCCTACTGAATCGCCAACCCAAGCGGGGAACAAGGCGCTTGCTCTGGCTCTTGCAGCCTTTCGCGTTGCCGATCACGGTATCCATATCCGGCAATTGTTGAGCATTCTGCGGCGATCGGACGTCTACCCTTTTTAGCAGCCTCGCCTCGCAAGCCGATAGCGTTTGCCGTCCAACCCCAAGCAGAGGAACAGAACGACTTATGGAAGACGCCAAGAAGCTACCCAAGGCCATCATTCTCTTCCCCGTATTCATCCCGGCAGTGGTCGTGACCCTGCTGCTGGTGGTCGGCACGATGAGCAATCCCGAGCTGGCCGGCGAGGTGTTCAGCGCGACGCTGGCCTTCATCACCACTAACTTCGGCTGGTTCTACATGCTGTCGGTGGCCTTCTTTCTAATCTTCATCGTCGGCATCGCCATGACGCCGTGGGGCAACATCAAGCTGGGACCGGACCATGCCGAGCCGCAATACAGTTTCCCGGCTTGGTTCGCCATGTTGTTTTCGGCAGGCTATGGCATCGCGCTGCTATTCTTCGGCGTGGCCGAACCGGTGCTGCATTACGCCTCCCCACCCGCCGGCGCACCGGAAACGGTCGATGCCGCCAAGCAGGCGATGCAGATCGCGTTCTTCCATTGGGGCTTTCACATCTGGGCAATCTACGGGCTGACCGGCCTGGTGCTAGCCTATTTCTCGTTCCGTCATGGATTACCGCTTTCGATGCGTTCGGCGCTGTATCCGATCATTGGGGAGCGCATCTACGGGCCGATCGGCCATGTGGTGGATGTATTTGCGATCCTCGGCACGATGTTCGGTATCGCTACCACGCTGGGCCTGTCCGTCACCCAGATCAACGCCGGCATCAACTATCTGTGGCCGGAAATTCCGGTCAGCATCGGTGTGCAGATCATCGCCATCGTCGTCATCACCGCCATGGCGATCTGCTCGGTGGTAGCCGGACTCGACAAGGGCGTAAAGAACCTCTCGCTGCTAAACATGATTCTTGCAATCGCCTTGCTGTTGTTCGTGTTCCTCGCCGGCCCGACCATCTTCATTCTCGAGACCTTCCTGCAGAACACCGGCAGTTACCTGAACAACATCATCGAACGCACGTTCAATCTGCAGGCCTATTCGCGCAGCGACTGGATCGGTAACTGGACGCTGTTCATCTTTGGCTGGACCATCGCCTGGTCGCCCTTCGTCGGGCTGTTCATCGCCAAGATCAGCCGCGGCCGGACGATACGCCAGTTCGTCTTCGGCGTGATGTTCGTGCCGACAATCTTCACCTTCCTCTGGTTCTCGGTGTTCGGCGATACCGCACTGCACCTGATCATGGTCGAAGGCTATACCTCGCTGATCGCCGATGTGCAGGCGGACAACGCCATCGCGCTGTTCAAGCTGTTCGAACTGCTGCCCATGACTTCCATCGCCTCGTTCCTGGCGGTGGTGCTGATCGTCACCTTCTTCGTGACCTCGTCGGACTCCGGCTCGCTAGTGATCGACTCGCTGGCCGCCGGTGGCGCCATTCATACGCCGGTCTGGCAGCGGGTGTTCTGGGCGACAACCGAGGGCGTGGTCGCGGCGGCCCTGCTGCTTGCGGGCGGCCTTAGTGCCTTGCAGACCATGACCATCGCCAGCGCGCTGCCGTTCGCCATCATCATGCTGATCGCCGCGCTGGGCATGTGGCGCGCACTGATCATCGAAGGCCACCATGAAACCAGCTTGCAAAGTCATATGCAGGGCAGCCGCCTGGCCAGCAACGCGGGCCCGGGCCTGTGGAAGAAGCGTCTGGCCGGCATGGTCAGTTTTCCGGATCGCGGCAATGTCGTGGAATTCATGGGCAGCACCGTGCTCAAGGCCATGCGCCGGGTGCAGCGCGAGCTCAGCGGACAGGAATGGAACGCCGAGGTGCATATAGACGAGGCCAACTCCCGTGTTTATCTGGAAGTCATCAAGGAAGATCAGGTGGATTTCATTTACGAGATCCGCATGGTCGGTTATGCCATGCCCGCATTTGCGCTCTCGGAGGGGCCGGATGCCGACGAGCAGTATTACCGCGCCGAGGTCTTCCTGCGCCGCGGTGGCCAGCATTACGACATCTACGGCTACGACCAGCAGGACATCATCAGCGACATACTCGATCAGTTCGAGAAATACCTGCACTTCCTGCATATCTCCCCAGGCAGCCTGCCATGGAAAATGGAAGCGCACGACGAGATGCTGGGCGGCGAGCCCGACCTGCCCAAATCCGATCAGCCATGAGCGAAGCCACGCGCGGCCGTGCCGTCTGCAGGAACTCCGCAGACGGCAGTCGTAGCGATCTCGCTGTTCCGCTCATCGTTTCGCGCCGGTAGCGGCAAATTAATCTATACATAGAAGGGCACGCCAACGGGACCAGCACTTGCTGACCAACCGGTCACGAAGTTCGGCATGGCGCCGCGCTTGGCGCATGCCCCAGCCCATGCTAGGTTTGCGCCTCGCCAGGATGGCGAGCAGTCGGCCGGAGCGCAATTTACACAGAAAAGGACCATGCAATGCCCTGGTCCGGGAAGAGGAAGCTCAATGGCTGAGGCCATATCCGCACTGGAAATCCGCAACCTGCACAAGCGCTACGGCGATCTGGAAGTACTCAAGGGCATCTCGCTGACAGCGCGCGACGGTGATGTGATCTCCATCCTCGGCTCGTCCGGCTCCGGAAAATCCACGTTCCTGCGCTGCATCAATCTGCTGGAAAACCCCAACGAGGGCGAGATCCTCGTCGCCGGCGAACAGTTGCGCCTGAAGCGTGCCAAAGACGGCGATCTGGTTGCCGCGGACGCCAAGCAGATCAATCTGATGCGCAGCAAGCTCGGCTTCGTGTTTCAGAATTTCAATCTCTGGCCGCACATGAGCGTGCTGGACAACATCATCGAGGCGCCACGCCGCGTGCTTGGCCTGAGCAAGGCCGAAGCCACCGAAAGCGCCGAAGCGCTATTGGCCAAGGTGGGCATCGCCGACAAGCGTCATGTTTATCCCAGCCAGCTGTCCGGCGGCCAGCAGCAACGTGCAGCGATCGCGCGCACCCTGGCGATGCAGCCGCAAGTGATTCTGTTCGACGAGCCGACCTCGGCGCTCGACCCGGAAATGGTACAAGAAGTGCTTGCAGTGATCCGGTCGCTGGCCGACGAAGGTCGCACCATGCTGCTCGTCACGCATGAAATGAACTTCGCCAAACAGGTTTCCAGTGAAGTGGTTTTTCTTCACCAGGGCCGGATCGAAGAGCAAGGAACGCCCGAGCAGGTGTTTGACAACCCGCAATCGGCACGCTGTAAACAGTTCATGTCCAGCCATCGCTAATGGAGCAACACCGCATGAAAAGCTATAAGAAGATTCTGCTGACCGCCGCCGCCACCCTCATGATTGGCGCTAATGCCTTCGCCGCCGACAAGCTGCGTATCGGTACCGAGGGCGCCTACCCGCCCTTCAACCTGATCGATGCCAGCGGCCAAGTGGTCGGGTTCGACCTGGATATCGCCCACGCCCTCTGCGCCAAGATGGAAGTCGAGTGCGAAGTGGTCACCTCCGACTGGGACGGCATCATCCCTGCGCTGAACGCCGGCAAGTTCGACTTCCTCGCGGCCTCCATGTCCGTCACCGAGGAGCGCAAGCAGGCTGTCGACTTCACCGATCATTACTACACCAACAAGCTGCAATTCGTGGCACCGAAATCGGTCGATTTCAAAACTGACGAAGACTATCTCGATGGCAAGGTCATCGGTGCCCAGCGCGCCACCATTGCGGGCACCTGGCTGGAAGACAACATGGACGACGTCGTCGACATCAAGCTCTATGACACCCAGGAAAATGCCTATCTGGATCTGGCCTCGGGCCGCGTCGATGGCATCCTCGCCGACTCCTTCGTACAGTGGGAATGGCTCAAGAGCGACGCCGGCAAGGACTTCGAATTCAAGGGCGAGCCGGTGTTCGACAACGACAAGATCGCCATGGCCGTGCGCAAGGACAACGATGAACTGCGCGAGAAGCTGAACAAGGCACTGGCGGAAATCGTTGCCGACGGCACTTACGAGAAGATCAACGCCAAATATTTCCCGTTCAACATTTATTGACCCGTCTGAATCAAAGCCCGGCCGCCCAACTGGTAGGCCGGGCTTTGGTGTTTGAGCCCATATGATTCCCGACCTTCATGGATTCGGTCCGGCGCTGATCGCCGGCACCTGGATGACCATTCAGCTGGCCCTCGCATCCCTGGCCCTGGGCCTGGTGCTCGGTCTGCTCGGCGCACTCGCCAAGACTTCTCCGTACGCGACCCTGCGCTGGGTCGGCGGCACTTATTCGACCATCGTGCGCGGCGTACCCGAGCTGCTCTGGGTACTGCTGATCTACTTCGGCACCATCGGCCTGGTACGCGGTATCGGTGAGATTTTCGGTATCGAGAATCTTGCCCTCAGTCCCTTCGCCGCCGGCACCATCGCCCTCGGCCTGTGCTTCGGCGCCTATGCGACCGAAGTGTTCCGCGGCGCCCTGCTCGCCATTCCCAAGGGCCACCGCGAAGCTGGCTTGGCGCTGGGTCTGGGCAAACGCCGCATCTTCCTGCGGCTGATTCTGCCGCAGATGTGGCGCCTGGCCCTGCCCGGCCTAGGCAATCTTTTCATGATATTGATGAAGGACACCGCGCTGGTTTCGGTGATCGGCTTGGAAGAGATCATGCGCAGCTCGCAAATCGCCGTGACCGCCAGCAAGGAGCCCTTCACCTTCTTCGTCGTCGCCGCCCTCATCTACCTGGGCCTGACTGTGATCGCCATGACTGGCATGTACTTTCTCGAAAAGCGCGCCGGCCGCGGTTTTGTCAGGAGCGCCGCATGAGTTGGGAATTGTTCATCAAGTGGCTACCCGACTTTCTCGAAGGCGCCTGGCTGACGCTGCAGCTGGTCGGCGTGTCGGTCGTTACAGGGCTGATCCTTGCTTTGCCGCTGGGCATCGCAAGGTCTTCGCGCATTTTCGCGGTGCGCGCGTTGCCCTACGGCTACATCTTCTTCTTCCGCGGCACGCCGCTGCTGGTGCAATTGTTCCTGGTCTATTACGGCATGGCGCAGTTCGAGGCCGTGCGCGATAGTGTGCTGTGGCCTTTTCTGCGTGATCCCTACTGGTGCGCGATCATCACCATGACGTTGCACACCGCCGCCTATATCGCTGAGATTCTGCGTGGCGCGATCCAGAATGTCCCCGCAGGCGAGGTCGAAGCCGCTCGCGCACTGGGCATGTCCCGTCGCCAGGCGTTGTGGCACATCATCCTGCCGCGCGCAGCACGCATCGGCCTGCCGGCGTACAGCAACGAAGTGATATTGATGCTCAAGGCCAGCGCCCTGGCCAGCACCATCACCCTGCTGGAACTGACCGGCATGGCGCGCAAGATCGCTGCACGCACTTATATGCACGAGGAGATGTTTCTCACCGCTGGCCTGATCTATCTGATCATCGCGTTCGTGCTGATGCAGGGCTTCAAGCTGGTGGAGCGCTGGCTGCGCGTGGATGCCTGTCAGGGGCGGTGAAGCGGCTGGAGGCTGACGCTTTGTTCCTCGCTGCCAGCTGGTAGTTCTCATAGACAGTCCGACGGCCAGGTCGCGGGGAATCCCGCCGACCTCGTAAGGTCGGAATAGCTGCGATTAATTCCATAACGAGACTGCCCATGCCCGTCGACATTCAGCGCATCGAAATGGATCAACTTGCCTGCTGGCGCCTCCGCAACGGCGATGCCGAGGTGATCGTCGCCGAGCAAGGCGCGCAAGTGCTCAGCTACCGCCACGGCGATGCGACACCGATCATCTGGCTCAGCGAAGAGGCCGCATTCGAGAAGGGTCAGGCGGTGCGTGGCGGCGTTCCGGTGTGCTGGCCCTGGTTTGGCGATCTCACCCGCAATCCGCAAGCAATACAGGACGCATATCAAGGCAGCCAACCGGTCCCGGCGCACGGTTTGGTGCGCAATATCGATTGGGTGCTGAAAAGCTCACGCAGCGATGCCAACAGCGCCACCCTGGAGTTTATCTGCAACGCCGACGGCGCCCTGCCCGGCTGGCCGCACGCCGTCCAGCTGAGCCTGCAGATCCGCCTGGATCAGCGCCTGCACCTGTCGCTCACCAGCCGCAACCAGGGCCACGTCCCGGTCGCTCTGTCCCAGGCGCTGCACAGCTACTTCGCGATCAGCGATATCCATCAGGTCACGGTGGAGGGTCTGGATGGCCGTCCCTATATCGAAACTCTGGATAACTGGCAGCAACGCCAGCAAGAGGGCGGCCTCAGTTTCAATGGCGAAACCGATCGCATCTACCTTGATTTGCCACCGACTTTGAGCCTGCGCGATCCGCGCCTCAATCGCCGAATAACCCTGGAAACCCGCGGCTCCCGTTCGGCCGTGCTTTGGAATCCCTGGATCAACAAGGCGCAGCGCCTGTCGCAATTCGCCGATGATGCCTGGCAGCGCATGGTCTGTATTGAGACCGCAAATGTATTGGACGACATGGTCCGGCTGGACGCCGGCGCCAGCCATACCCTAAGCGTCTCGATTGGCGTCGAGGCGCTGTAGGACCTTCACCCGTCTGAGATCAAGGTATTCCGCGGCATTGAATCTATACTGCAAGCGAGCATCGAACCGCTGGCCCAAACGGCTATCCGGTAGCGGCTGATGCGAGTTTGCCGGCCAGTTGCAATGCTATGGAGGGGGATTTCCATGGATGCCACGCTGCTACGAACAGACCTCAATCAACTCGACCCCATTTGCATCAGTTCTAGCCTGATGCGCCATGAATAACGACTACGACCTGCTACTTGCAGGCGCGGGTCACAGCCACCTCGGCGTGCTGCGCCAGTGGGCCAGTCGGGAACGCCCCATGGGCCGGATCGGCCTGGTCTCGGCCGAACCCCATGCCTGGTATTCAGGCATGATGCCGGGCCTTATCGCCGAGCAATACCAGACGCGCCAGTGCCGCGTCGCGCTACCCAAGCTCTGCGCAGCGGCAGAAGTGGAGTTCATCCAGGGCACCATGGTCGCGCTGCTTCCGGAAACACCCGAACTGTTGCTGGCAACTGGCGCGACGTTGCGCAGTACCTGGCTGTCGCTCAACCTGGGCTCCTTGCCGTGGTTGCCAGTACAGACCGGCGACGGCATGGAGCTGCTTTCGGTCAAGCCATTCGCCGAGTTCATTCGCCGCTGGCAGCAGTGGGAGGAAATTCCCGAAGGGGTGGCGGTGCTCGGTGGCGGTGCGGCGGGTGTCGAACTGGCGCTGGCCATGGCCGGGCGGGTGCCGGCACTCAGCTTGTTCACCGAGGGCGAGTTGCTTGCCGGACATCCGCCGCGCCTGCGCCGCCTGGCGCTGCATCACCTGCAACATGCCAAAGTGGAGGTTCACGAGCAGACGCCGATCCAGGCGGTGCATGGCAACACGCTGATTGGCGACGGACAGATCCGCTGGCAAGGTCGACGCCTAGTCGTCGCGACCGGCCCCAGCCCACTGGAATGGTTGCGCGAATCTGGACTGCGGCTGGATGCACGCGGCTTCATCGAGATATCGCCGTCGCTGCAGAGCCGCTCGCATCCGCATGTGTTTGCCAGCGGCGACTGCGCGGGCCTTCCCGGCGCCGCACGCAACGGCGTCCAAGCGGTGCGTCAGGCCGGCGTGCTGGCGACCAACCTGGGCCAGGCGGCGATCGGCCAACCACTGCGTCACTATCATCCACCGGCGCATAGTCTCGCCCTATTGGCCGACGGCCACCACGGAGCGATGCTGAGCTGGGCGGGAGTGGCCGCTGAAGGCAAGCTGCTGGGTCGCTGGAAAGATCACATCGACCGTAGCTTCATGCGCCAGCACGGCGCTGAAGACTGACGTCGTTCAATCGAGCAACTGCTGCAGACGCGCCTCCAGCAATGCCGGAAAACGTTTGAACCAGGCCAGGTTGCGCGGCGAGGGATGCGGCAACGGATGCAGACGAAACGCCCGCGTGACGCCCTGCTCCGTCGCCAGTTCGATATCAAAATGCGCTGTGAATCGGTCGTCGCGCTGCCAATATGCATCCAGCTGTTGGCGCAGCTCGCGCGATTGCTCCAAACCGAACCAGAAAAACGCCTCGCGACCGAGCGTGACAATGTCGCGTCCTTGCCAGTTATCGATGAGCAACCGCCGCATGAGCGGGTGAAAGCGACGCTTGACCGCCATCGACCAGGCACGATTGCCGAGCGGTTTGTAGGGCACGGTGTTGATCCAGAAGAAGGCTGCGCCAAGCGCACGGCCTGCCTCGAAATCCGGCATGTCTTCGCCGTTTAAATACCGGTAAAGCACGCGTCGCACCAGTTGGCCGCCGCCACCGATGAATGGCTCGCCATAGCGGACCTCTTCACGACCGGGATCCCGCCCGAAGAAGGCGATAGGCGCGTCGGCGCGACCGAGCCCGATGATCGGCTCCAGCGGGTCCTTTTCGAATTTCTGATAGATCGGTACATCGATGCCTTCGGTCTGGGCCGCGAGCGCGCGGAACGCTTCACGCTGTGCCTGATCGAGCGGTATTGGGGGCCGTTTCGGCTTAGAGGTCACTTTCATCCACCAGGGACACCTCGGCCGCGGTGATCACGTACGCGGCATCGGCCAGGTCGTTGCTGACTGGCTCGATCCGCAGCGTGCCGTCCACCCAGAGCGGTGCGTAAATGTCCTCCAGAGCGATGCCAGCCGGATAGCGGACCATCACGATCTGGTTCGGCGGTGGCGGCGGCACATGGATGCAGGCCCCCGGATAGGGCACCAGGAAAAACTCGGTGCTGCGACCCTTGCTGTCGGTTTCCAGTGGCACCGGATAGCCGCCGAGGCGAATCTGCTGACCGTTGAGTGACGGCACGGTCTTGGCCGAATACATCACCTCAGGCAGACCGGCCTCCTGTTTGAGCCCACCCTGATCGCTGAAGCCGTTTGTTTCGGGGGAGTTGTGCTCGATTTCCGGCATCTCCTCCAGCGCCTTGCGGTCCTCGGCGGGCATCAGTTCGAGCCAATCGATTTCAGCTGGCGCAGCGTGAGCGACGGAGGCAAGACACAACAGCAGAGAGATGACTATCGAGCGCATGAGAACCGAAGAATTCGAAGAGAACGGGGCCGCCAAAGGCGCGGCCCCGACGGATCAGTGTTTACGGCTGGTAACCATGCCGTAAATCACCAGCAGAATGATCGCACCGACCACCGCACCGATAAAGCCTGCGCCTTCACCGGCCTGGTAGAGCCCAAGGGCTTGACCGCCATAAGTGGCCAGCAGCGAACCGCCGATACCCAGCAGGATGGTCATGATCCAGCCCATGCTGTCATTACCAGGTTTCAGGAAGCGTGCGATGAGGCCTACGATCAGGCCGATGATGATGGTTCCGATGATGCCCATTGGCAGTCTCCTCAGGTCCGAAAAATACGCGTCACGTATCTTCGGACCTGAGGCGGGCCAGGCAGTTCGCTGCCGGATGCGGCAAGCCAGACGGCCGGGGTCAGTCGCGGGCGATCAGCGACTCGACTGCGGTGATCTGCCGGTCCAGCGTGGCGCGGTCCGGGCAGCGCAGCGTGGCATGGCCGACTTTGCGACCGGTCTTGAATGCCTTGCCGTAGTGATGCAGGTGACAATCTTCGACGGCGATGACCTTCGCTACCGGCGGCACTTCGCCGATGAAGTTGAGCATGGCGCTTTCGCCCAGTTTTGCCGTCGAGCCCAGCGGCAGACCGGTGACGGCGCGCAGGTGGTTCTCGAACTGGCTGCACTCGGCACCTTCGATGGTCCAATGGCCGGAGTTGTGCACGCGCGGCGCAATCTCGTTGGCCTTGAGGCCACCGTCGACTTCGAAGAACTCGAAGGCCAGCACGCCGACGTAGTCCAGCTTGGTCAGCACGCGCCCGGCATAGTCCTCGGCCAACGACTGCAGCGGGTGATTGCTGCTGGCGACCGACAGCCGCAGGATGCCCTCTTCATGCGTGTTGTGGACCAGCGGATAGAAGCAGGTCTCGCCATCACGGCCACGCACGGCAATCAGCGACACTTCTCCAGTGAATGGTACGAAGCCTTCCAGGATGCATGGCACGCTGCCCAACTCGGCAAAGGCATTGGCGACATCGGCAGCCTTGCGCAGCACCTTCTGGCCCTTGCCGTCGTAACCCAGGGTACGGGTCTTGAGTACTGCCGGCAGGCCGATGCTGGCTGCCGCGGCGTCGAGATCGGTCTGAGACTGGATGTCGGCGAATTCCGGTGTGGGAATGCCGAGATCCTTGAACATGGACTTCTCGAACCAACGGTCGCGAGCGATACGCAGCGCCTCGGCACTCGGATAGACCGGAACGAACTGCGAAAGGAAGGCCACGGTTTCGGCCGGCACGCTCTCGAATTCGAAGGTCACCAGATCCACTTCATCGGCCAGTTGGCGCAGGTGGTCCTGATCGCCATAGTCCGCTCGCAGATGCTCGCCAAGGGCGGCGGCACAGGCGTCCGGCGCAGGGTCGAGGAAGGCGAAGTTCATGCCCAGCGGCGTTCCCGCCAGGGCGAGCATGCGGCCGAGCTGGCCACCACCGATCACGCCAATTTTCATTTACGCGTTCCTCGGATCTGGATTGTCCAGCACCGTTTGCGTCTGCTCGTCGCGGAATTTCTTCAGCGCCGCGTGATACTCGGGAAATTCATGACCGATGATGCTGGCCGAAAGCAGCGCCGCGTTGACCGCCCCGGCCTTACCAATGGCTAGAGTGGCGACGGGGACGCCAGCGGGCATCTGCACGATGGACAGCAGCGAATCCACACCCGACAGCATCGACGATTGCACTGGCACACCAAGCACCGGCAGATGAGTCTTGGCGGCACACATGCCCGGCAGGTGAGCGGCACCGCCAGCACCGGCGATGATTACGCGCAGACCGCGCGCTTCGGCCTCTTCGGCGTACTGAAATAGCAGATCGGGGGTGCGGTGTGCGGACACCACGGTGACTTCATGCGGAATGCCGAGTTTTTCCAGCATCTCGGCGGTGTGGCTGAGGGTGGACCAATCGGACTTGGAGCCCATGATCACGCCTACCAGTGCGGTCATCGTCGTGCCTCTTCGCTTGCGCCCTGGGCGCATCAGGAACAACGGCCGCGCTGGGTAACAGCGCGGCCGTGCAGAACAAGGTCGGAATCGGTCCGACCGAAGGCCGCGCAGTATATCGCAAGGCTGACACGCCGGGCACCTGCGCCTCGCGCCGGGCAACGGTGCGTATAACCAGACGGTAAAAACGGCCACACCTTGGAAATAGCGATGCGGAAGTGTTGAGCACGTTGCCCAGCCCCGCGTTAGGGACGGCTCGTTACCAGCAATATTTCCGTGGGAGCAGGTCGCTCCCATTCACTGGCATCCGTTAGTGGCGGCATAAAAACCGTCCTATTTCCCATTAACTTTTTTTCAGCGCTGCCCCTGCCCGCGCTGCAGACGCGCCAGCATCCGTACAAACTCTAGCGTCAGGCGCTTGTTGTCGGGGCTGAGGCCGCGAAAATCCTCGCGTAGCTGGATGGCTTCACGGGAATAATCCGCTCCATTCCTAGGATCGGCCTCTAGAGCCTTGCCTTCCGCTTGTGAATAGATGGCGCTAACTGTCGTCCCAAGCGCATGCGCCAATCGCTCAAGCAGTGCGCCAGAGGGTCGGCGCTGACCTTTCTCAATACGCGACAGATTACTGGTGGCTGTTTCGGCCTCCAGTGCCAGCGACTCTTGCGTAAGGCCCCGTTCCCGGCGCAGCGCGTAGATGATTTGCCCAATGTGCATGGGCGGCGATTGTTCGCTCGACTTGCCATAGAGGCAAAACCGTCTTGTCAATTTGCCCGCCAGAATTGACACTATGGCAATTTTTTGCCGCCGCTTTGTCACGGTTGGCGAACCGTTAAGACAAGGCGCACCACATGCCAACGCTGCACTGGGTAGGAAAAGAAAAGATCAAGAATCACCATCGCGACGTGCCCTACCGCGTGCTGGTTGATGACTACCGCTATCAGGCGCCGGACACACCACCAATCAACAGCACCGCAAATTGCATCATCCAGGGCGACAACCTCGAAGCGCTGAAGAGCCTGCTGCCGGAATTCGAAGGCAAGGTGCAGTGCATTTATATCGATCCGCCCTACAACACCGGAAATGAGAGCTGGGTCTACAACGACAACGTCAATGACCCACGCATCCGCAAGTGGCTGGGTCAGGTCGTTGGCAAGGAAGGCGAGGACATGAGCCGCCATGATAAGTGGCTATGCATGATGTATCCGCGGCTGAAATTGCTGCATCGGCTATTGGCAGATGACGGTATTTTGCTAGTAAGCATTGACCGACATGAAATGGCTAACCTGAAAGCTGTCTTGTATGAGATATACCTTCCTCAAAACTGGGTAGGCGAAATATGCTGGCGCAACGTAACCGACAACAACCCAACAAACATTTCGCTTGAGCACGAATATATCCTCTGCTTCGCCAAAAACAAGAAAGCCATAGAACCCGTTTGGAAATCTTCCGTGTTGGCTTCAAAACAAAAGCTCATTGAAGTTGGCGAAGAATTTTCCAAAAATTACAGTTCAGCTAAAGAACTACAGGCAAAATATTCGCACTGGTACAGAGAGCACAAAAATGAGCTCTGGCCATTTCAAGATTATAAATTCATTGATCACGAGGGTATCTATACTGGTAGCCGCAGCGTGCATAACCCTGGGAAAGAGGGCTACCGTTACGAATATCCTGACGACATTATTCATCCAAAAACCAAAAAGCCGTGCAAGCAGCCCCTTATGGGTTACAGGTTTCCATGGGAAACCATGCAAAAGCTACTTGAACAAGAACGAATAATATTTGGCAGCGACGAAACCAAGCTAGTAGAACTGAAGTTATATGCAAAAGATTACAAAACGAAATTCCCGTCAGTCCTTGAACTTGACAGCAGAACAGGGACAAACGAAATAAAGAGTATCTTCCCTGAAAGCACTAGGCCTTTTGATTACCCTAAACCATCCGAACTTATCTTCGACTTGCTAAGTTTTACTACTAAACCAAACTCTATCATTTTGGATAGCTTTGCCGGCTCCGGCACCACTGCCCACGCCGCACTCAAACTCAACGCCCAAGATGGTGGCAACCGACGTTTTATCCTGATCGAGATGATGGATTACGCTGATAGCCTTACCGCCGAGCGTGTACGCCGGGTTATGGCCGGTTACGGCGAGGGCGGCAAGACGGTGCCCGGCCTGGGTGGCGGTTTTGTCTTCCAGCGCCTCGGCGAGCCTTTGTTCGACGTCGACAAGCAACTCAATCCGGCGGTAGGTATCGATGCCATCCGCCGTTATGTCGCTTGGCAGGAATGCATTTCCGCCGATGCCCTGGCTTTACCGAATGATTCGCGTCACCGCTATTGGCTGGGCGAAGCCAATGGCCAGCGAGTGTTCTTCTGCTACGAGCCCGACCGGGCCACCTGCCTGGATCTCGACATGCTCGCCGAGCTGATTCAAAACCCCGGCCCGACCCTGTTCTATGCCGACCAGTTGGCGCTGGGCGAAGACTTCATGCGCCGTCATAACCTGCGCTTCAAAAAAATACCTCGCGACATCAGCCGCCTGTAAGGAACCGGACGCATGGAACTGAATACCTATCAGGAACAGGTAATCCGCGACCTGGAGCTGTTCCTCAAGCGCTGGCGCGCTTGCGACGATGCAACTCTAGCTTACCGTGCCCACTGGGATGCTCAGGGCGCGTTGAATATGCCGGCTTACAAAATACCCACCCACCGCGCGCCACAGGTATGCGCCAAGGTGCCTACCGCAGGCGGCAAAACCTTTATCGGCTTGCACGCCAGCGCCAGTATCTTCAGTGGTTTACAACGTCGGCAGGGCGACGCCCGCCTATGCCTGTGGCTGGTGCCTTCGCTATCGATTCTGCAGCAGGTACTGAGTGCACTGCGCAATGCCGAGCACCCCTATCGGCAGGCGCTGAATCGTCTGTACGACGGGCGCGTCACGGTGCTGGACAAGGTCGAACTACTGTCGGGTGGCCAGTTCAGTCGCGACGAAGTTGAAGACGGCCTGGTACTGGCCGTGCTCAGCTACGACAGCCTGCGAGCGCGCAATAAGGATGACCGCAAGCTGTACCAGGAAAACACTGCGCTGGACGATTTGGCCACCAGCGCCTTGGCCGTCAGCGACGGGATCGACCCGCATTCTCTAGTGGCGGCCATGGCCGGGCTGAATCCAGTGGTGATTGTCGATGAGAGCCACAACGTCACCAGCGGTTTGTCCCAAGAAATGCTCTGCAACCTGAACCCGGCCTTCGTTCTCGAACTGACCGCCACGCCGCGCGCCGGAGCCAATGTCATCAGCTTCGTCGATGCCATGGCTCTGCGCGACCAGCGCATGGTCAAGCTGCCGGTCATCGTGCGCAACCTACCAGATCAGGATGCGGTGCTCAGCCACGCCATCGACCTGCGCGCCCGTCTGGAAGCCGAGGCCTTGGCCGAGCAGGCACAAGGCGGCTGTCGCATCCGCCCCATTGTGCTCGTACAAGCGGAAACCAAGGGTAAGGACGATGCCCGTACCTTCGAGCGGGCGAAGGCCGATCTGCTGGAACGCGGTGTACCGGCAGATTGGATCAGGATCAAGACCGCCGCGCATGACGAGCTGAAAGGCACCGATCTACTGGCGGAAGATTGTCCGGTGCGCTTTATCATTACCGTCAACGCGCTCAAAGAAGGGTGGGACTGTCCCTTCGCCTATGTACTGGCGACGCTAGCCGACCGTTCCGCCCCCGTGGATGTGGAACAGATATTGGGCCGCATTCTGCGACAGCCCTACGTGCGCCAGCACGGCCAGGAGCCGCTGAACATGAGCTATGTGCTCACCGCCTCCAGCGTGTTCGGCAGGACGCTGGAGAACATTGTGGCCGGTCTCAACCGCGCCGGCTTCAGCCGCAGGGATTTCCGTACACCCGACGAACCACTCGCCGCCGTACTGGAACATCCGTCGTCTGGCCCAAAGAATACGTCAACCAGTACACCTCAGACGGCCGAGCTGCCTTTCGCTACGCCCGCACATCAGGTACCGAAGACGCCAACCGAAGATGTGGCGACCACCTTGGCCTTCGCTCAGCAGGCCCACACAGAGTTACAGGAAGCCAGCCAGGCATTACAAGGCCGCTACCAAGCTGAGGAAGTTCGCGCCGCTATGGATATCTGCTCGTTACGCCCCGAGTTCGCTGAAGAAATCGCCGAGCTTCGCCTGCCACAGTTCTTTCTCAAAGGCCCGCCGCAGCTGGAGTGGCTTGGCGAGCCCGACAATTACGTCCTGCTGGAAAGAAACGCTCTGCTCGAAGGCTTCCAGATTGCCAACTGCGATATCAACCAGGTCTCGCTGGCGCCCCGCAGCGGGGATTTGGTCAAGCTCGATCTGCTGCGAGTAAGCGAATCGGCAGGCGATTACGAGCCAACCCGCATTCGCCTGAAGGAGCAGGAAGTCAGAACCTTGCGCGACTATCTGGCGAATCTTGACACTGAGGCCAAACGTCGCCAGCTAAGCGGGCTTGTGAACAGCTGGCTGGGTAAGATGCCGCCGCTGGTCGATGGCGACCTGCTGGCCTACATCAACAAGCTGCTGGCGCGTCTCGATGCGGCAGCATTGGATCATGTAGTGGAACAGCAACACGCCTATGTGGACAGCATTCGCCAGCGCGTGCGCCTTGAAATGCAGAACTTCGCCAGCCAGCGTTTCGCCGATTGGCTGGGTTTGGGGAAAATCGAACTCCGTGCCAGCTTCGCCTTGCCGAACGAGATCAGTCCGCGACAAAGAGCCAGCTACGCAGCTGAGAACAGCCTGTATTTGCGCGAGGAGCGCGGCAATGGTCTGGAAGAGCGGATGGCTGAATTCCTCAGTGATTGCAGCAATGTACGCTGGTGGCACTGCAATCAAAGCGGCAAGGGTTATGCCCTGAATGGTGCGATCCGCCACTTCCCGGACTTCATCGTGCGCCTGCAATCCGGAACGATTCTACTTTTGGAAACCAAGGGCGGCGACCGCGATAATTCCGACAGTCTGGCCAAGATCGAACTGGGTCGTCATTGGGAGGCCCAGGCCGGACGCAAGTACCGTTACCGTATGGTGTTCGAGCACAACCCACCGGACCATGCCGTGGATTGGAACAAGGCTTGCGATTTAGTGCGAACGCTCTAAATACCTTTGGCACAGAAGACCAGCGCAATCCGCTCTGCCTCATCGGTTACGGTAGCCTTACTCACCAGCTTCCAGCTTGCGCCACAGCAGCCGCACCGCCGCCTTGCGCACCAGTGCGCAGCGATACAGGCGGATTTCCAGCGGTAGGCGCCAGGTTTCGTCGCCGCATTCCAACAGTTCGCCGCGTTGCAGTTCGGCGCTGACGCTCAGGCGCGGCACCCAGGCCACGCCGAGGCCTTGCAGGGCCATGCTTTTCAGGCTGTCGGCCATGGCGGTTTCGTACACTGTGGTGTAGCGCAGTCGGCGCTGGCGCAGCAGCCGTTTACCGAGCGGCCGAGAAAGGCGCCCGCACTGTAGGCCAGTAGCGGCACGCTCTGGCCGCTGTTCAGGTCGAACAGCGCACGACCCTGCGCATCGACGGCGCAAACCGGCAGCATCTCGCCATCGGCCAGGTGCAGGGAGGGGAAGATGTCCGCATCCAGTTGCAGCGCGGCGTCGGGATCATGGTACGCCAGCATCAGGTCGCAGGCGCCTTCGCGCAATGCGTGCACTGCTTCGCCCACGTTGGTCGCCATCAACCGGGTGCTGGGGGTCAGGCCCAGCTCGCGCAAGCCGGCGATCCATTGCGGGAAAAAACCCAGCGCCAGCGAATGCGCCGCCGAGACTTGCAACACTTCGCCCTGCTGACCTTCCAGGTGATGCAGATGGCGCAACACCTCGCCCAGTTGCTCCACCAGGCTACGCGCGGTGATCAGGAAAAGCTGCCCCGCGTCGGTCAGTTCGACCGGAGTGCGAGCGCGATTCACCAATGTCAGCCCCAAGGTGCTTTCCAGGCTGCGGATGCGCCGGCTGAACGCAGGCTGGGTGACGAAGCGCCGCTCTGCCGCCTGGGAAAAACTTCGCGTCGCTGCCAGCGCGACGAAATCTTCAAGCCACTTGGTTTCGATGTTCATGTCGGCTCCTGGCTGGCTTGTTTTTACTGTCGAATGCCCAGCAATAACGCTTGTCAGCGAAACGGCGTCACAGCTTCGGTATGCCAATAATGCATGACCCAGCGTTTTACGGCATTGGCCGATTATGGCCCTCAAGTCCTATGGTATGGGCCTTCGCGGTAAGCACCGCTTTTCTCTCGGATGAGAATCCTCATGTCCTCCGCTGCATCATTCCGTCTCGAAAAAGATCTGCTCGGTTCCCTCGAAGTACCCGCTGACGCCTACTTCGGCATCCAGACCCTGCGCGCCGTGCACAACTTTCATCTGTCCGGCGTACCGCTGGCGCATTACCCGAAGCTGGTGGTCGCGCTGGCGATGGTCAAGCAGGCGGCGGCGGACGCCAACCGCGAGTTGGGGCACCTCAGCGACGCCAAGCACACGGCGATCAGCCAGGCTTGCGCGCACCTGATCCGCGGCGAGCATCATGACCAGTTCGTCGTCGACATGATCCAGGGTGGTGCCGGCACTTCCACCAACATGAACGCCAACGAGGTGATCGCCAACCTGGCGCTGGAGTACATGGGCCACGCCAAGGGCGAGTACCGTCATCTGCACCCGAACAATGACGTGAACATGGCGCAGTCGACCAACGACGCCTATCCCACTGCCATTCGCCTCGGCCTGTTGCTCGGCCACGACACCTTGCTCGCCAGCCTCGATAGCCTGGTGCTGACCTTCGCCGGCAAGTCGGCCGAGTTCGCGCATATCCTCAAGATGGGCCGCACCCAGCTGCAGGACGCGGTTCCGATGACCCTCGGCCAGGAATTTCGCGCCTTCGCCACAACACTCGGCGAAGACCTCGAACACCTGCGTCTGATCGCGCCGCAACTGCTGGTCGAGGTCAATCTCGGCGGCACTGCCATCGGCACCGGAATTAACGCCGATCCCAACTACCAGGCGCTGGCCGTACAGCGCCTGGCGACCATCAGCGGTCAGCCCTTGAAGCCCGCCGCCGACCTGATCGAAGCGACTTCGGACATGGGCGCCTTCGTCACCTTTTCCAGCATGCTCAAGCGTCTGGCGGTGAAGCTGTCGAAAATCTGCAACGACCTGCGCCTGCTCTCCAGCGGCCCGCGCACCGGCATCAACGAGATCAACCTGCCGCCGCGTCAGCCGGGCAGTTCGATCATGCCGGGCAAGGTCAACCCGGTGATTCCCGAAGCGGTCAATCAGGTGGCTTTCGAGGTGATCGGCAACGACCTGGCACTGACCATGGCCGCCGAGGCCGGACAGTTGCAGCTCAACGTCATGGAGCCGCTGATCGCCTTCAAACTGTTCGACTCGATCCGCCTGTTGCAGCGCGCCATGGACATGCTGCGTGAACATTGCATCGTCGGCATCACCGCCAACGAGGATCGCTGCCGTCAGCTGATGGAAAGCTCCATCGGTCTGATCACCGCGCTGAACCCCTACATCGGCTACGAGAACGCCACCCGCATCGCCGGTCAGGCGCTGCTCAGCGGCCGCGGCGTGCTGGAACTGGTGCGCGAGGAGCAGCTGCTGGACGACGCCACCCTCGACGACATCCTGCGCCCGGAAAACATGATCGCGCCAAGATTGGTGCCGCTGAAGGCTTGACCCGTTCGCGACGCTGGCGACCTTAGCCGGCGCCATAAAACCTTACGAGCGAGGGGTTTCGTTCTCAAACGGATGCCTTGACACTTCTATCCGCACGATCATGCGGTTTTCTCGCTTTTCGTTCAGATTCAGCCGTAATCCTCACGAACATGAGGATAAATATGAAAGTTCTCGCCGACTTCTCGGAGGCTTCATGCGCAAACTACTCGCCGTTACTCTGTTATAGCAGCGCCGCTCGCCTCCATCTTGATCAGGGCAAACTGCAAGCCTGTTGCTTAGTCGATCTCGAACAACCCATCGCGCATCTGCGCTGACGCCAACCGCTCGCGGATTTCTGGATCGATCCGCGGATCGTCCAGTCCGTAGAGCATCACCTGCCGGTAGGCATTGACCCGGTTGATCTCTGTACCGAGATATTCCCAGACCACGCGGGTGCAGGCCGGGGTGCGCCGGTCGCCGCTGGAGACGCCGGTCTTCAGGCCGTTGAGGCGATTGATGCGGCTTTTGAAGCTGGGAATGAGGATGGTCTGGCTCATCTCATTGCCCGTCAGCGACTCGTAGTCGATGAGAAACAGGCGGTCCTGTAGATAAAAGGCGGCGCCCAGGTAGCGGCAGCGCACTACCCAGTCTTCGGCCTTGGGACTGTCCACACGCGATTGTTCCTGCCGCTCCTGCCGTTCGAAAACGAAGCTGCCACGATCCTCGTGCAGGTGCACCAAAGAAAGCAGAATCTGCCCCGGCACCGACATGCAGTTGGCGTATTCGAAGTAGTAACCGCAATAGCGAGCGAGACTGCTGGCGTTGTCACGCATCGGCTGGAACAGCTCGAGCAAAGGGTCGCTGGCGGCGACGCGGTCCTGGTCATGACTGCGCAGGCCAATCAGCTGGCTGAACTGTTCGCTGGGCAAACCCAGCTCGTAGCCCTCGACACCGAAGAAATCGCATATACGCTTGAGGTTATGAGCCGTAGGCCGGCTTTGCCCATTGAGGTATTTGTTGAACTGGGCACGATTGATGGCGAGTTTGCGGCAGACCTCGGCGATTGAGCGGTAATGACTGCAGAGCAGCTTGAGATTGGCGCCGAGGTGGTCGTACATGGTGCGTTCCGATGATGCGAGCGGCGCGATTCTAGCATCAACTCGCGCCAGTTCGCCGCGACCCGCGCAATTGCATGACCGGTGCGTCTGGCCAACCATTCCAAGGCTGCGTTCTTTCATTCGTCAAAACAACAAGAGAGACCCTTCCGCCATGCTCGATCTCCTCAACGATCTCATCTGGAGCAAGCTGCTCATCGTGATGCTGATAGGCCTTGGCCTGTACTTCACCATCGCCTCGCGCTTCGTCCAGTTTCGCTACTTCGGCAGCATGTTCCGCATCTTCGGCGAGGCCTTCAAACGTCAGCCGGGCCAGCTCAGTTCGTTCCAGGCGCTGATGCTCAGCGTCGCCGGCCGTGTCGGTGCCGGCAACATCGCTGGCGTCTCGGTCGCCATCATGCTCGGCGGGCCGGGCGCGATCTTCTGGATGTGGATCGTGGCGTTGGTCGGCATGGCCACCAGCTATTTCGAATGCTCCCTGGCGCAGCTGTACAAGCGCCGTGAAGCCGACGGCGGCTATCGCGGCGGCCCGGCGTTCTACATCCAGCATGGCCTGGGCCAGCGCTGGCTGGGCATCGTGGTGTCACTGCTGTTGCTGGTGACCTTCGGCTTCGGCTTCAACGCCGTGCAGTCCTACACCGTCGCCAGTTCGATGAACGACACCTTCGGCGTGCCCACCTTCGTCAGCGGCATCGTGCTGATGGTGGTGATCGGCCTGATCATTTTCGGCGGCATCAAGCGCATCGCCAAATTCGCTGACGTGCTCGTCCCGATCATGGCGTTCTCCTACATCGCCATGGCGATCTTCGTCATCGGCAGCAACGCCGGACAGATTCCAGAGGCGTTCGGCACCATCTTCCGTAGTGCCTTCGGCCTGGAACCGGCGTTTGCCGGCGGCATCGGCGCGGCGATCATCATGGGCGTCAAGCGCGGCCTGTTCTCCAACGAAGCGGGGCTTGGCAGCGCGCCTAACGTGGCGGCGGTCGCCGAGGTGAAGCACCCAGTGGCGCAAGGCATCGTGCAGTCGCTGA
>Ga0070754_10000962_pt1 | contig 24148 bp, 37 predicted proteins | sample VirMetDEL_Sep_01_FD_75181 | JGI IMG/M metagenome (GOLD analysis project Ga0070754, IMG submission 75181) | Aqueous microbial communities from the Delaware River and Bay under freshwater to marine salinity gradient to study organic matter... | ecosystem: Environmental > Aquatic > Marine >...
AAACGATATAGAAAAAGCAATAATTGATTCTTGGAATGACGAAGAAGAAAATCCTCCTGTTTGGGTGTTAGACGATGGTGCTAAAGACATTTTACAAAATGCAGGTCTTATTGATGCAACACCAGAAGAGCCTGAAATGGAAGAAAGTTTTGATCCTGATTTTGAACCATCAAGAGAAGAAGAAGAGTACAATAGATTGATAAGTGCATACGAGCAAGGTGAAGAAGAATTAGCAAAAGCCATGGGTCTGAGCTTAGAACAACTTGACCAAGAAATGACTGAGTTTGCAATGGATCGTGGTTTACATATGGACGATGACAGAGATGAAGTTGTTCAAGGTTATATAGAAGATGTAATTAATAATGCAGACTACAAAGACCACGGTGAACAGGATTTTGATCCACAAGATGCTGAGATGATGGATAGTATAGAAAACACTTCAAACAAGGCATTAGAAGCCGCAGTTCTAGAACTTAAAAAACTAGCAGGCCTATACTAAAAAGAAGTTATTAACTAGTATTATAAATACTAGCATGATAAATGTTTTAGATAAATTTTATTGTTCATCAGAACAAGTAGAACATAAATCCCTATTAGGTTACCTCAGATATTATAGTAATAAAGGTATTGACTTGCCTATCAATATAGTACAGGATACTAATCAACCTACACTTATCTTTGTCCATACAAATACTGTACACCATGTTCCAATGGAAGAAGTACAGGAAATTGTCACATTTTATAAAAAACATAAAAGCAATAAAATTATTATAGATACCTGTATAGAAGAATTTGTTGATGACAAATATTATACACTTATAGATAGACTTGAAGCATTAGACGTTGATCCTTTAGATATTGTAGTGTTTACAGGACAAAATTCTATAGAAAATTTTGTAACTGATTACAATATAAGACATACTTGTTTTTCCTGTCAAGGATTCGAACTAATGTATAATATATACATAGAATTATTATTGGACTTAAAAGGCACGCCGCACGAAACACCTGGATTGGATTTTATTTATAGACCTATCACTCCTAGAAAATTAAAAAAACATTTTATAAGTTATAAAAAGAATGGTAGGCGGTTGAGGAAATTATTTCATGCGGTAATGTTAGACAAAGGATTTATAGATAAATCTTATTACAGTTGGCATGCCACAAAACCGTTTGGAAAACACGATATAACATTCTTAAAATATTTTAATTATTTAGATGATAGTGTTACAATAGATAACTTTAAAGAAGATTATAAAAAATACGAACAAAAGATTATACCTAACTCTATAGAAGGCAGTTTAGAATGGTGTTTTGAAGACGAAGTAATATTACATGGCGGTATTAACTTGCCTCATGAAACACATGTAAGTTTAGACTTTTGGCAACCTGACCAATTGAAAACATCTGACAGAATATTCTTTACAGAAAAAACTTACAAAAACTTTGTATATGGAATGCCTTTTGTAAATTTGGGTATTCCAAGAGCTGAATTAGTATTACAACAAATGGGATATAGAGGGTTCGATGATTTGTTTGGTATGAATAAAGACCCACACAATTATTATAAAAATGTAGAACAGAGTATAGAACTTTTAGATACTATAGGAAATATGCCTTTACAAGAATTAGAAGACATACTTAATAGTGATGTTGCAATGGATAGGTTAAGACATAATCAAGAAGTATTTAGAGAGCAACGACAATTTAAGAAGTTATTGTTTGATCTAGAGTCTATTTGTGATAAATACTAGTATGAACGAAATAGATAGATTACAACAATTAGCAGGAATAATTAACGAAGACGGTGAACCGGGTGTTGATTACAAATCAGATACCGGTGAAGGCGACACTAAGAAAGTTGCTGTAGGGCATATTGATAATGAAAGAGGCATGATATCTAAAGAATTATATCTTATAGGTAAAAATGCAATTGATTTACATAAGATGCTTAAAGAACTACCTGATTCAGATTTCCCTCATTGGTGGCAAGCAAAAATAGTAAAGGCACACAGTTATTTACAAGGTGCAAAAAATTATTTAGATGCAGAATTAAATTCACCAAGAGCTGATCATGAAATAAAGCCTAGTCCAGATACTGTTGACGTTACTGATCCTTCTGGAGTTAGTTAATATCCTTAACTAATTCTGTAGCCATTTCAGGCCAAAACTTTCCAGCTCTGGGACCACCATTACCCTTACCATCTGATTCTCCTGGTATCTTTATCCATAAGAATGCATCACATTTCTCTTCACCTGTATCACAAGTAGGATGTTCTCCTACTAATCTACCAGGTGGGTTACACCAATCATTACCATGAGGACCATTGCCATTGCGACTTGTATCTATAACAAAATGCCAATTATCGTTGTATTCGCATATCTTTAATGCCCATTCCATACTTTCTTTTGTTGATCTATAGTTACTAACATTAACACTAAATCCCCTTACACGGTCATTAGAGACCCTTGTGATCAGTTCTGCGGCATCTTTAGGGTCTAACCAATTGCTATGTCCTATATCAACATACACATAAGCATCGCTTTCTTCTGTAAGTATATCTATACCTGCTTGTAATAAGTTTATACGATATTCTGCTTGATCGCTATTCATTAATGTAGTATGAGGTAAGGCATCAGGCTCTAATATTACAATTGGCTTATGCCCTTTAATACCTGCACAAAACTCTTGTAAGAATAATAAGTATTCTGTGGCATCAGAGGCTCCTCCTTTGCTGTAATGTCCTAAGTCTCTATTAGGTAAATTATATATTACAAAGTAAGGTAAGCCTGGAAGTGTTCTTTTTAAAAGACGTTTAAGACTTTTATCTAAATTTTTTGTTGCATTTTTGTTCTTTTTTGCCCCGTACCAGAATGCTACGGGTTGCTCAAATATTTTTGCAACTTCTGGATGAGTAATTCTGTGATCTTTTACTCTATCAAAGTCATTTACCCAAAAAGGATAATTAAACATTATCTGGTTGCCCTTTGAATTTCCTTAAAGTATTTGTCTCTTTTCTTCATTGCACGTTGCAATTTCAATTCACTAGCATGTTCCAAATAAAGTTTACCCTGTAAATGTTCATATTCATGTTGAAAACATCTGGCATCTATACCATCTAACCAATCTTCTACTTGAGTTTTGCCATCATATAAAGTATAACTTACTTTACACTTTGCAGGACGATTAATCATAAAATATAGTAAAGGAAATGTTAAACAACCTTCTTCCATGTTTACAGTATCTTCACTAAATTCAAGTATCTTTGGATTATAAACACCTACGTCTCCTGAACCGTGTAAATTCATTACAAACATATTATAACTATTGCCTATTTGTGGACTTGCTAATCCTATACCATGTCTATTGTGCATGAGTTCAAACATGTCTACTTCTCTTTGTGCCCAATTGGCATCATCAGGAGCAGTAAAGGGATCTATATCCGCAGGCCTATGAAGAGCAGGATGTTTTGGATCAACTAGTTCGCATAGCCATTTATCAGTAGGTTCTAACATACTACTATTTATAAATTATTTGCCTTGACCTCTATACTTTTTGTATGATCTTTTCTTAGATTTGTTCATAGTAGACAAACTAACTTTAACTCTTCTACCTCTGCCGCCTGTGCCTTGAGATGTTGATTTTCTAGTAGGTACTATTGCACTTGTTTTTTTATATATTGCCATTTATTTCCAAAATTTATTTACTAATTTATCTTCCAATAAGTATGCTTCTTTTTCCCAAGGTGTTCTACTATAAGGTACATTTGAAAAATCTATACGTTTCCATTTGTTTAGATTTGGGTGTAAATCTCCTTTAATAAATTGCTTGGCATGAACAAGTTCATGTGATAAATTTAACATCATTTCTTCTAATGTAAATTTATAATCAAAAGACTGTCTTGCTATTTCTATCTCGACACCATCCTTATCGCCCCAACAAAGTGCTGAATTATTACCATCACACTTTGAAACTATTGCAATATCTATATTTACCTGTCTTTTTAATCTAGGTAATAAGTATTGCATTACATTACAAACAAACATTTCAACTTGTTTTTTCTTTGCAATTCTTCCTGTTATGTTCAAATGCATATAATATTATAACTTAATTGTTTTATTTGTCAAGATGTATTTAATTATAATTTCATATAAATTCTTTTGTATAGCCTGTGATGCTCTATAAAGTTTAGTAGGACCGTTTAATTCTATTACAAAACAATTACCTTTTAAATCTTGTAATATGTCTAATGCACCAAAGTTAATATTTTTACTCTTTGCTAATTTAATAAATTTATCGCTAATTAGATTTATTTTTTTATTATCTGGATTTATAATATCTATTTTTCCGTTGTCCTTTAGACTACAAAATATACTGTCATTGTCAGATGTTTTTTTATAGGTACATATTTTATCGTTTATAAAAATTGTTCTGTATTTAACTACAGGATTGCCAGTTTCTATAAACTCTTGTAATATATAATTTTTATTTAAATAATCTTCGTCTTGATTCAATATATCTATTTGATTTATAATGTCTAATTTATTTTTACATAATTTTAAATGTTCAGATAGAGAACCTGATACTGGCTTAAAAATTAAAGGATAGTTTTTATCTTTTATATCGTCTATAGAGTGATATGTTTTAGGTGTAGATATATTATTATTAATACAAAATTTATCAAATGCATTTTTATTATATATCTCACATGTTTCTATAGAAGGATATACATTTGTATTTGCTAATATGTGTTTTTGTTCTAGTAGATAATCTACATTAGATGCACCAAAATTTAGAAAAACAAAATCTTCAGAAGTGAATTTAAATTCTGTTATATCTTTAGGTAGTAATTTAAATTTTATATTATGTTGTTCTAATGTATCTAAAAATAAAAGATAATCTTTATCACGTTTACCCGTGCCGTGTATTTCCATTTGGCTGTAAATATAGAACATAATAGTATTTAACTTAAAAGAATGGTACCCTGTAGGAGAATCGAACTCCTGTTGCATGGATGAAAACCATGTGTCCTAACCACTAGACGAACAGGGCACAAACTGGAGGGATGGTTCACACTTTACACTCATGTCGTGTATTTAAAAATGTGGACTGGTGTTGCTTCGTGAACCTGTCCCTTACCCGAGGTTATTAACCCCCTATTGATAAATAGGTATGAGGAGCGGTACACATTGGGAATTTACCATGGGGAACAGTAGCAACTACACTCACCTTTTTACCCAAACCCAGTTTACGAAATACCACTCGGGCTCCTCAATTTTTTCTTAATTGCTTTGAAAGTTCTGCAGTTACTCTGCGTTCTTCTAACAGGCTTTTAAATGCAACTAAGTCGTCTTCTTTTAAAACACGTTTCATAGCATCGTGTGGCTTTATATCTAATTGTCTAGCCACATAGGCAGTAAATTCTATTAAATCATATCTGCCTATATTATGCTTTTTGCATATGGCCTCAACATCTACTTGATTGTTGAACTCTTCATCTCTATAAATGTCTTTGGTCATAATGTATTATACTACCTTTTTGTGGGTTGTCAACCTTTTGTGTGTCGGGTATAAGAATTAATAAGGTCATCGCCTTTTAATTGTTTGCCAAGCCATATTTCTGTTTTGGTTCCTTTGGGGCGATCTCCTAATAATGTTCTTTTAATGCGTTCATCATTAAATCTTACATCCATGACCCTGCCATCATCTGGTCTTGTTTCATACCAGATATTGCATGTTTCAGTATTAAATGTATGTAAATCTTTAATACCGTTTGCCCATTCTTCTGCTTCAAGTAAAAGTCGTTGCCTTTCTACTACTTCGTCATATTGTCCCATAATTTTATTTATACCTCAGTTTCTGGATCTTGTAAAGTTAGTGGTTCTTCTAATGCTTCTTCATGCTCAAACTCTAAAAGTTCATCTTTCATTTCAACAATACCAAATGCGTCTTCTAGTTCTGTACCAACAGCATCTCCTAGTAACCAACTTATACTACATTGGCTTATAGTAAAGTCACCTGCTTCTAGTGTTCCCATAAAATCATTTGCAAATTCACAGTATAATAAATCTGCATCACAGTCAGGATTATTGTCTAACCAAGTCTGAAATGCTACTGTTGGAGGGCTCCAAGCACTATCAAAGTGTCCAGATATTTCTGAATAAGTCTCTCCCTCATCAAACTCTAATCCGTGGTCTCCTTTTATATCCCATTTAGTACCCCAATTATTAACTGCGTCATTGTATTCCCAACCACCCTCTAATGGAGCCATTGCAGATAACAATCCATCGTCTATTGTATCGTCCTCTAAGATGTCCCAGATTTTTTTTATTTTTTCTGTAGGGCCTCCTATTCTTGTTTGATTATTACACCAATTAGGCATTTGCTACCTCCAATTTTTCTATTTGTCTTAAGTAATCGTCTACTTCAGGATCATTTAAATATCCAAGTACATCTGATGTAATGCCTGTGTCATAACACAAATCTTCACCTTTAAGAACTGCTAATTCCCATTTATTATCTTTACCACCGTAACTATAACTGTGCTTCACAACACTAGCACCGTAGCCATTTGGAAAACTATATACTTTTTGTATACCGTCATGTACTTTATTTGTTTCTTTTAAATATATTTTCATTATCCTACCACCGTTTTTAATACTTCAACAATTACTTTACCGTATTTGGCAAACCAACCTTGATCTTCTGTCATTGCTAATTCAGGCATAAGCATGAGTGCTGTTTCTGTTCCTAGAAACGCATTACCAATAAGTAAAAATCCTGCACTAGAAACTAACAGATACATATGATCATTTGCTCTGAAACTATGTATAATTACAAATGTTGTTCCTAATATCATTGACAAATATGCAAATATTTCCATGTCAGGACTTTCACCTAATGCCACAGTCATTCCAATAAACAATGCAGAGCACCCTACAATTTTTAATGTAGATTGAATAAAGTTATTAATTTGCTTTTTCTGTTTGCTTGTCATTTTTAATCACTCCTTTTTCAATAAGGTAATCTATACTAATCCAACCAAATACCCAATTAATCACGATAAAATCCGTCCCTAACACCAAAACGTGTTATTGTTAAAAACAAGGCACTTGTAAATATTGTTTGCATAAATTCAATCATCCGTTTGCCAACATAAACATTATATAAACTACTATAACAAACATACTGTTAAGAGTAGCAAAATTACTTCTTTGTACTACATTGACCTGTGGGAAAGTCCATTTAGGAAGTCTTACATAAGAAACTATCCATACAAATACTGCCACAAATAATATATAACCAGTCATTATATTTTCTCCCCTAGTTCAAAACCTCTGAATGTTTTAAACCTTGGGAACCTAAGGCTCCAAGTGTCGCTATCTTGTCCTATAGTAGCCGCATCAGCCCTTACTTCAACAAGTTGTCCAACAACTTTATCCTGAGCCGCCCAAACGTCTTTACGCATGTCGTCACTAAGACCACTACCAACGTTTACATGGAAAAACTTACCATCATCTTCACCCTCTACTACAAGAGCACCCAACATGCCTTCGTTCTTACCTGTACCCTCTTCAAGTGCTACAACTTTAAGTGTAACTTCTATAAAAGGTTTGACCTTTAACCAAGCATGTGAACGTTTACATTTGTAACCCTCATGGTCTGGTTTAATCATAAGTCCTTCGTAACCTTCTGCTAGAGCATGTTTGTTAAGTTTATCAAACTCTGCTTGGCCTTCTTCAGTATCAAAGTCTACACTAAATGCATCAACAACTTTAATTTTACTGTCTTCAATAACAGTATCAATCATACGTTTTCTTCTGTCAACTGAATTAATACTAGTACCACCTGCTTCAAACTCTTCAAGTGTTAGCATATCAAATAGTGCCAAAAATGCGTCTTCAGTGTTAGCACCAGACTTTCTATGTACTTGCTTCATTAGTGTTTGAAAGTCTTCACTCATTACTTCGCCATCAAATACTAATCCATTGTATTCAGGCTTACTGAGTGCGTCTTCAATTAAATTAAAGTTAGGAAGTATTTTACCATTACGTGAATATAATGTAGCACTACCTTTTTGCACAATAGCAATAACTCTTACGCCATCATACTTGTATTCAACTGAACAAGCACCTTTAATTTTCTTAGGGTGTTTAGCACCATCATGTGCTAACATACAACCAAAGATTGGAACTGTGCCTTTCTGTACGCCATTGACTGTACCAACACTAACACCACAACGTAGGTCTTTTAGTAATATTCTTCTGTACCAATCGTTCCATTGTTCATTAGTTGCTTGATCACATAAGTCAATAATGGCATCTCTAGCCGCATGGCCAGTTAATTCTCTTTCATACAAGCCTTCAGCAAGTACATAAAAGTCTGCATTAGTAATACCCTTACCATCTGTTTCACTAACAGGTACTTGTTGTACGCCAAATGTAACTAAAGGGTTAAGTGCCCACTGCAAACCCTGTCTAAAATCTGCATCAGCAATGTGATCAGAAACAACACCCTCTTTAAAAAGTCTGCTGTTATCTGTCTCTAGTTTTTGTATAATATTCCAAGGATTCATTATACATTCCTCACTAAATTTGAACCTGCATGGTCCATAATATTACCATCTTTATCTCTACCTGGTGATGTTGTAGCATGAATAACATTATCATAACTTCTAATGTCATAACCAGTTCTTGCTAAAATACTGTTAGCAACTCTTTCTCTCATCAACTTAAGAAAAGGAACATTAACACTTACAGGGTATTCTGAGCCTTCTGGATGATCTACGTTTTCTTCGTGATTAACCCACATGGCTTCTAAACTTGTAAGTTGAATATTGACTGAATCGTCATTATTTTCATTATAGCAAGTAACAGTTGAAATCCAGTAACCATTTACTGATCTAATTTTGTCCTTGCTTTGATTTTGTGTGTAAATACTTTGCATAAAAACTCCTACCTTTTTATTTAATTTATACAACTATTATAGCAAGAAACGAGTATTTGTCAACCTTTTTTATTAAAAAAGATAAATAGATTTGTAACACGATTGTAACATAACTGTAGCATTAGAGTTGCAGTTCACTATAGTGATAAAGCAACTAGAACAGTTAGATACGATTGGTTACCACATTACAGGAGAATAACATGGCGAAGTCCTTAGGAATAGTAGCCAGTGCAACTCATCGTTTCGCATTGGTCACTTGGAAAAAATTAGATAAACTCATTAAAGCATCACGATTTGATAAAGTCGTAAATCAGGTTTTAAATTAACGAGGTTGGACGTTATAGTCCCTATAAAATTGCTGTACGCATACTGCTTGCCAGTGTGCGTCAGCCTGAGCATCGTGTAAATTTTGCTGTATGGCTTTACGAGGATCTACGGGCATCATCTTAAATAATGTTCTACAATCATTTACTTGCCAAAAAAACCAATTCATATGATGATCAAAGTCTCTGAATAAATGTTCTATAATAACCATATCAAATTGAGGGCCTTGGCACCAGATTGTTTCACACCCTGTTAACCAAGCATTAAGTTCTTTCATAAAGGTATCCACAGGTACTCTGCCTTCGTCTGTAAAGGCAACATCCTGTATGGCTTGATCTTGTTTAGCCCACCATTCTAGTGTTTTGTCATCAACGAATCTGCCCTTTTTAGTTTGAGAATCTGCATCTAATTTCCAATGCTTTCCATCAAAAGGTTCGTTAGATGTAAAAGGATCAAACTTTACTCCGCCCACAGATAAGATAACACTTTCAGGTAAAGTACCTAGTGTTTCTATATCTATCATTGCATGAGTTGCCATTTAAAATCCTGATGTCCAATGTGCATATTCTTCTTTGCAGTCAAACTCACCACATATACATTGGTTTTCTTCTAATTGTTCTCCGTTGAGGCCTTCACGTTTTCTCTCTTTAGCACGTTCTAAGTCTGCCCAACCACTTTCAATATGTCTAACTGCCATTATACTGCCTCCGCAATTCTATTAATAGCAATATCTTCATTTGATATTTTATCTGTAATGTCACTAAATCCATATGACTCAACAATAAAATATCTAGTTTCTTTAACTATGTCTTCTTTTCTCATCACTTCGTAACCAATCTGTGGTACTTCTGCAATAATATCTCCTACTGATAATGAATGCATATCTCTGTATGTTACAACTTCACCATCTTTACGAGTAATTGTTTTCATTTTAAAACCTGATACATGTTTATCAAAAACAATGTCCTCACCTGTGTCTTCATCTAAATAACATTGATTTAGAATTGAGAATACTTCATTTTTGCTGGTAACAGTATAATCTCTATCACCTTCTGTAAGACCGTTAAATCTACCATCTACTTCACATACTTTAGTATAGTGTGAAAAGAATTCTGATTTAAAGTTTATTTTATCTTCTAAACTACGCATTGTTTCCATTTTTGCATGGTATAGAGGATATTTTTCAGCGGCACCAAAGTGTCCTCTGTCATTTGAATTAACGTAATCTGATATCTCGTCAGTAACTTTAATTTGATAAATGTCGTATTGCATAAAAACTCCTACCTTTTTATTTAAACTATACATATATGATAGCATAAATTGAGGAGTTGTCAACCTAAATTACGACATATTTTTGAATTTTTTATAGAGTAATTTTGTAATCATCTGGCAATTCAGGTTTTTCATTAATAGGTGCTAGTTGCCCTGCACCCTTAACACCTTCTTCCCAAACCATTTTTTCAAACGGATCTTGCTCGCCTGCTTTTACTTTTTCCCAGAACTCTGAGGGTTTACCTATTTTATCTAAGAACCATGCAATTTTATGTGCCGAATTGACACGAGCATTTTGCATATCTGTATGTCCAAAGTCTTTAGGATCGTTAGGATTACCTTCCATGTACTTACGATTCTTAAATGTTTCGTCATCATTGTTACCTGTGATGTCTGCTCTGTCATGTATAAACTCAAAATCTACTCTTTCAAATATATCTAACATGTATGCAATATGACTTAGCCAAGCATCGTTCTGAGTATTTTGACTTAAATGACCCATTAGAATAAACCAATCTCTAGGAACAATAGGTAATATTGCATAAGGATGTCCATTATGATTATCTTTAGGACCTAACAGTTTAAATTGACCATTGTATTGATCTATAACGTCGTCCCAGCCTTCTGAAACCATTAGACAATCATCGTTCCAGAAAAAGAACCAATCTCCTGTTGCCGCTCCTGCTAGTGTATTAACGTAAATATGTAGATTCTCATATCCAAGTGGTTTAAATATACTTGCCCTGGCTTCTATACCAACCTCTTTCAAATCTTCTGCTATTTCTTCTTTTATGTAATCAATTACACTTTGATCATCTTCGTCTACACCAAACAATATTTCCAGTCTTTCTGGATGTTTTGCTTTACTTACTAAAGAATTTAAACTTTTTCTTAATGTTTCTCTACGACCTCTTGTAGGCAATAAGATTGATATAACTGCTGGTTTTGTTTTAGGTTGTTGTTTTGCCATTTTGACTTACCTCTGTTTTTCTATTATGACTGTTTTCACCTGTAAATAACTTTCTAATATTTCCTCTAAATGTATAATGTCCCACATGATTAAGAGCAGTACGTGGATCTAAATAAACAGTACCTCCCATATTTTGCCATGTTCTACAGAACATATAATCTTCACTTAGATATCTTCTGCTTTCTGGATCAATTACAGTATCAAATAATGCATACATGAACGGCTCAAACTTTTGATCCACATTAATATCATTTACATATTTGAACTCTGGGTGTGCATCAAACATTTGCTGTATTACATCTTTTTTAATACACATAAAGCCAGTTCCAGCATCTTTTAATTTTACTAAGTTGTCTTCTATTTGTACTTGCGGTGTCTTATTACCATCTTTATCTGATACGAAATCAAAGTTTACAACATAGTTTGAACTGTGACCTTCTATTGTATTTTCATCTTCATTTAAATCAGGATTTCTAGCGGCACTTATAATACTATTCCAGTTAATTGCTTTCTTAGGATAAGCACCAACAACAATTGGTTTGTCATATGCTACCATTCTAAGAATGTCTTCTGGATTAAATTCAATATCAGCATCAATAAAGAACAGGTGTGTTGCCGCTTTATTTTCCATGAAGAAACTCGTTAGTGTATTTCTGCCTCTGGTAACTAAACTTTCGTTAGCAAGAGTGCTAATAGTATATTGAATATTATATTTATTAAATAGTATTGCTAGTCTCATCATACTTCTAAAGTATGGTTCTCCTAGTTGTCCCCCATAACAAGGTGTTGCTATAAAGATATGTTTTTGCCTAAGTAATCCTAAAGGTACTTCAATTTTTTCATCTAATAGTCTGTACATGACATCACTGTCATTAGTTTGTACTTCAGGCTTTTCAGCCTTCTTTGTTTTTCTCTTTGCCATTTTTTACCTTGTGTGTCCTAATAATAAATCGGGGTCTTCTTCGTCATTTATATATTCAAATATATTATCTAAATATACTCTTTCCTTGTCGTTATTTAACAATATTCTTTCGTCAACAAACAAAAGATCGGTATTGTTTTCAAATGCAAGATCTATAAGTTCGTCTCTGCGTTTTTTATCGTATGTCATTCCTAGAATACTTGGAAATATTATACCTTCAATATTTGGATCACGTATAAAGTCTTCTAACATAGGTTCCCAATGACAAAAACTTAGTTCTAATGGATAGTCTGCTGGCTCAATACCAACGTCTTTACAAAACTGTTGCATAATCATACTTGTTACAAAGAAAGGAGTTGTTTCACAAAACCTACTATTCATATCAATATAATTAATCCAAGTTTTATTTGTATCTATATTTGTTAAAGGTTGTCTATATGTTCTGTGTAGTCTAAAGTATCCACCTGGTCTACGTCTGCCATAGTTACCACCTTTTACTAATACTCTGGTATCAAAACTCCAACGGGTAATATCAGTTTCGTTATTAATATTACCATGTAAGTGCCCTTGTTGAAATAACCAACTTTGCCCAGGAGAAGCATTACAAGGAATACTATGCTCTAAGCATAGTTTTTGTATTTCCTGATAACTTAACTGCTCATCGTATGCCTTTTGAGTTATCATTCTGCTTTCTTCCCATGGTAAAATCTGCATAGTATTAGAATCCCATGCTTCTGTGATTGGACTCCAAATGCTAAACATACCCGGGCCATGTCCAAACCAAATACCTTGGTGAAAGTTTAATGTTCTACCATGTTTGGCTTGATTAGGTATAACTACCCTTACACCTACAACATCTTGTACCATAAAGTCTGCACCATCTAGACGAGGCCTTGCAACATCGTCCATAAAGTCATCTAACTTTTTAGCAAACTCTTCTGTTTTACAGATACGTTGTACGTCCCAAACAAAATCATTTATTTCGTTAGGCGCCATTACTTCGTGTAGTTTTTCTAATTCTTTTACTTGAGGATACTTTTCTTGAACAGCATCTATAAAATACTGCCGCCAATTATACTTTTCATGATCGTGATCTATTAATTGGTTATCCCATCTAGGGTCTAATGTGTTTAATTTCATATCTCTATTTACAACCTTTAAGTGGAGCGGATGCCGAGAATCGAACTCGGATCTAAACCTTGGCAAGGTCTCATAATAGCCGTTATACTACATCCGCCTGGCGATCCAGAAGAGACTCGAACTCTCAACTTCCGCCGTGACAGGGCGGTGCTCTAACCAATTGAACTACTGGACCAATTTGTATTAGTTTAACAAAGTTTTATTACTTTGTCAAGTGGTGGAGCCAGGGAGGATCGAACTCCCGACCTCCTGGTTGCAAACCAGGCGCTCTCCCTGCTGAGCTATGGCCCCTGTATGAATATTAACCTAAGTTTCTATTTAAGTATGCTTTCATTCTGTCACCTACTCTTTGAGAGTTTCTTGCGACATTGTTACCGATTGTTTCAGCATTCTTCATTATGTTCTTGCTGATTTGCTCTGCGTTCTTTTGAACGTTTTCACCAACTTTAGAAAAATCAAAATCAATTGCTACGATTTTATCTTTCTTAGTTGTTGCTTTTTTAGTAACTTTTTTTGCTACTGTTTTTTTGGTTGCTTTTGCTTTTACCATTTTATTGTCCTGTTGCGTATTGCAACGTTATCATTAAAGTAATGGTGCTGGTAGTCGGGTTCGAACTGACGACCTACTGATTACAAATCAGTTGCTCTACCTACTGAGCTATACCAGCCTGTTATTACGACAATTATTTATAGTATATAAGAAATGTAAGTCAGAAAAAAAGAGCACAATAAATGTGCTCTTTTATTAATAGAAATTATTTATCTGAGAATGGCTTTTTAGAAACAAACTCGTTTAATCGTTCTGCTTCTTTTAGTACTTCTTCTGTGGTAGGCATGTCTTCAGGATTTTTTGCCTTCGCCTGAAGAATTTCTTTTGCCTCTCTTACTAAATCCAAACGTATCTCGTATGGTGTTTTGTTAGACATGTTTTAATCCTTTAACCTATGTTATTATGTTTATATTTATCAAACATTTAAGTTATAATTAAAACTGTGTATTGAAATTATTTCTTTTTTAATTTTGCTACTTCTTTTTCTAACTCTACAATACGTTGTCCAAGTAAAGGATATTGCTTTAACCATTTTTCTTCGCGACTAGCAATTTCTAAATCATATCTCTTTGCTATCCACTCCATTGTGTTATCCATTTTTACTTGAAACCATACACCCATTTTGGTGTTTTTAAACCACTGATAAAAACTACTACCAATTATACTTGATAGTATGCTTTTTAGTGCTAGTATTATTAACCAATTCATTTATATTTCCTTATTTAGGTAATTGTTCGCCGTTGTCGTCCATGTTGTATAAGTACTCATGATATAAACCCATACTGTGATCAGCAAAACCATCTATTAAATTAAAAGATTTAAGTGCCATCCAATGTCCTCTACATTTGTCTTTAAAACGTTGAAGCCATGTTGCAGGTCTTATATTACCATATGTATTAATATACCTTAATACCCCGCCGTGTCTAAACAGTAAGAATGAAGGCGGTACAGCCGTAACAGCATCATTATTATTTCTGTATCTGTAATATTTGATACCCTCCAATGCTTTAAGAAATTCTGCATTACCAACTCTAGGTTGCCCAAATGTATGTAAGCCACCATTTGGTCTTAACTCGGCCGCAACAAGCACAGCCATTGCTCCACCTAAACTATGTCCTGTGACCCATACAGTTTTGTCACCTTTTTTGTTATGTTTTGTTAATGCTTCTTTGATACCAGGAATAACTTTGTTATACTCTGCATAAAATCCCCTGTGTACTCTTCCTGATATATGATGTTTAACAGGAAACATTTTTAAATCTGCTAAAATATCATTTATCTGTGTGGGTTCCGTACCTCTACATGCTATTAATACATCATCCTTATCACTCATTACATAAGCCTGAGCTCCTTCTACATCTATAAATGTTGGTGGTAATGGTTTGTTTAAAAACTTTTTAAGAGGTGCCAAGTCTTTGATGCCTGGTCGTGCTTCTAATAATTCTTCTGGTGATTGATAGCATTGATGAGCATACATACTCAACAATAAACCGCGATCGCGGTAAGTCATATCTTTTACTGACATTTGTTACTCCTTAATAATAAAATTATTATAGTAGTATTTATCAGTTATACGATATAATCGACCCTTTCCTTCTTGGCTGTGTGTATTTGTCCAGTCTTGCGACCATAGTAAGGCTCTTCTTCAATACCTTTTGTGCCACCGCCTTCGGTGATTAATAAATGCACAATAGCAATTAAACTTGCTATTATACCTGCCGCCAGTAATACTCCGTTCATTATTTTTTCTCTTCCTTATACTTCTCTTTACGAGGTATAGTTTTTGTTTTATCCTTTTGTACTTTGTGTCCGAAAGGAGAGTCATGAGTAAACAACTGCAAGTGCGATCTTGTTTTTGGTTTATCCGTTTTCTTCGACATGTTTCTCACCTATTGCTACTGCTTCTTCTGTACTATATGGACTTTCGTGTGCCATTGGTTCTTTAGTTTCTGTGATGTTTGGCCACACTTGGCTCATTGCATCATTTATTTCTATAAATGGTATTTGTTCTGCTGGTAGCTCATCATCACTCCAAATTGCTTCTACAGGACATTCTGGTTCACATAATGCACAATCAATACACTCATCAGGATTGATTACCAGCATATCAGGTCCTTCATAGAAACAATCTACAGGACATACCTCTACGCATTTCGTGTCTTTACATCCAACACAGGGACTACCTACTATAAAACTCATAACTCTACTTATCTAAAAATATAATTATACACAATTTTCTAGTAAAGTCAACTATTGTATTACAATACTAGCAAGGATAAGCAATAATGTAATTGTGCCTAAAAATATTCCTGCTACTAAAAATGCAAATAGAATTATTCGCAATGGTGTGGTTTTTATTTGGCTGTTATTTTTGCCTACACCAATAACGGCCTGTAATGCTTCTTTGATCAAAAGAGAAATGTATTTAAATACATTACGGCTAACATTAAGCCAAATACTACTACTTGGATCACTGCTGGTATAACTACAAACATTTGTAGTACATCAAAGTCTCCTTTCATAAAAAAGTCTTTTTCAAACCACTCTGCTTGTTCTTCAGGTGTGGCTTCTCTTACTTTGGAATTATTGGTGCCCATGGTAATATCCAGTATTTTAAGATTATCTCTTTTAAATTTTTCATATGATTTAGAATAATATTGACAAGCATAAAAACCAAGATCCCCAAAGCATTGCGTAACAAAGTACTTCTGCTTTTTGGTGGACCTTTTTAAATATGCCGGATTTATCTATAATCGTTAGTGCTATCGTTCTCATTTCCTTTCTGTTCTCAGTCTGTTTATGAAATTGGAGCGATTGCAAATACACTTGACACAAAAATGGTTATCAAGGTTAATAATTCTGCGTGTTCACGAAACTTGTTCATTTTTCTCTTGCTCATTGCTAATGCTCCAGTCAACAATCTCCCTTACACTTCGCAATGCACTGTATAAGTTGTCGGATGTCTGGATAGACATTGACAACCATATTGTGAATAAACTTCTTATCATGATGGGAGGTTGATATAATTTTAGTTTATAATATGTTATATGCGGTATTTATACATACGCATTTGAAATACCTAGATTATAGGCCAAATTTGGATTATTTGGTATTTTTGTGTATTTTAAAAATCGAAACTGTATCGGTTAACTGGAGTTGCTTCTGTGTTTATTACTTGTTTTTGATATTCTAAAAATAATTTATTTAAAGTTTCTGGCATAATTACATTACGACCTCTTCTTCTTATATTCCGATTTTTTGTTTTTAACATCATTTTAACTGAGTCTACTGCAATATCCTGCATAGGCAATCTGTATAATTGATCGAATCTATTATAAATTCCGCTTTCTGATGCTAATATTTTCTTTAGTGTTTCAAAACCTGTTATTTCTGATTTTTGAGGTATCAACCCATCTATAATATTGTTATACCATTGATATTTAAAAATATAATTGTCAGTTAAATAGGGACTTGTAGAGATGTACTCTTGAGTGTCAGGTGTTTTTACCATTCTGCTATCATTCTCTATATAAATTTTTTGTTTATTAACTACATCTATATTGTTTTTGAAACCTGCATATACTATTTCAGGGTTATGGTAGTATATATCTCTAAGACAAAGTATTCCTTTAGATTTACAAAATAGATAATAAGGCGCAAGTATATCATGATAAAAAGCATCATTCATTCTAATTTTACCAGTACCAGTTTCTTCAGATGCATACTTAAATAAAGGCGGGTCTCCCCCCATTAAAATATTTTTTATTTTATATTTAGAATGTAATAAATCTAACCAATATAGATGTACTGCTAATTGTGGACTATGATTAGCAAAATCTTTACCGTAACTTAAATGTTTTCTTTCACTAAAAAATTTATTTAGATCTATATCTATAATATTTAATTTTACATCATTTATATCAGCCATATGTTGTGCCATGTAAACATCTTCTACATTACAAAATGTACCGTTCCAAATAGATCTATATGTATATGCTGTTACATCTTTACCTAAGTGTTTTGCTAATGCTAAACTAAATTGACTGTCTAATCCACCACTTAAAGATAAATTAAGTTTATCCATATCTTTAAGTAATTCATCAGCACATGCAATTACAGATTTGTCAGTCTTTGTTGCAAAGAACTTTACATAAAATGCAGGAGAAATATCTATTTCTAATCCTGGGTCTTTTCCTAATTGTATATTAGTTTCCATAAAAAAATAAAAATACTGTTAATTTGATAAATACATATAGTAATTAGTTATCATAAACTTAAACGTATGGAGATTCATAATGGCGGCATATATTGTAGCATTAGATAGCGGAACACATGCTGACGCAACAGCGGCTCAAAGTGCTATTACAGGCGCAGGAGCAACGATTACGGAAACGTATTCTTTTAACTTAACTTATAAAATTGAATGTACAGCGGATCAACTTGCCGCGATAGCAGGTGTTTTACATAGTTCTTTGGATAGTGCAACTGAAAATTTATCATCGCAGTATTCAACAGATCACTTAAAACATTTATGCAACAATGTATCTAATAGTTTAGCAACTGCATATAATCCTCTATATACAGGAACAGGTTCTGAAGTTTATCTATTAGATACTGGTATTAACACAAGTCACGTAGAATTTGCAAATGCCACTATTAATAATTTACATAGTTTATATACTGTTGATGGAAGTCCGGATTATGCAGATTCCACAGGACACGGTACTGCGATGTGTAGTGTTATCAACGGAGAAAATATAGGTGTTTCACCTGATGCAAAAGTCCATAATGTTAAGGTAATGAATAGTTCTAATGTTGCTTTAAGTGTAGGTGATATGATTGGTGCTTTTAACCAAGTTCTAGTACACCATCAAGCAAATACACCAAATAAAGTTAAAACAGTATGTATACCATGGACTACTGCTAAAAACAGTCTTATAGATGCTAAATTAGAAGAATTAGAATCACACAATCTAATGGTTATTTGTTCAGCAGGTAATAATGCATCAGATGTAGATAACTACTCACCTGCTGGTTTAGATCAAGTAATGACTGTGGGTGCGTATAACTCTAGTTATAATGTAGGTGGGTTTGGTGCCGATGCTACTTGGACTGGTACTTCAACTGGAAGTAACCTAGGGGAAGAAGTTGATATCTACGCAATAGGTTCTAATGTTAGTATTGCCGATCACAGTAATGTATCTAACTACCAATCAGCATATGGTACCAGTATATCAACTGCCATTATCGCAGGTTTATCAGCACAATATATTCAACAAACTCCCACAGCAACTTCATCACAAACTAAATCATTTATAGTAAATGAAGGAAAAGTATCAGGGAGAGGAAGATCACTTACATTTATAGATGGACTCATAACATCAACAGGTGCAAATGTAGAACTTTTATCAAAGTCCATTGGTGTTAGTCCTCAGGTAGGAGAAGTAAATCTATCCACATTACCATCAGGAATGGTTATCTCACTTGCTAACGGTCAAACAGGTAATGTTAATGTAGGTTTAAATGCAAGTGCTTCTAACGTTAGTGTTTTAACTTTTAGTCCAGTACCACCGTTTGCTACTTTTAATACAAGTACAGGTGTAATAGATGTTGATACTACTTCTAATATGACAGGTGTTACAGTTCCAGGTAAATATCACTTTGCAGTAAAAGGAACAATAGGCGGCGTAACTAAAGTTGAAGAATATACTATAGGTATTTACGCGGCAGGTGGAGCAGAAACAGATTTAGATGCATCTGCTGAATTTTATTGGGACGGTGCAAGTTTCGACCAAGTTGTAAACTTTACATCTACCAAAGAATAATTTTAATTATTTTAAAGATCTATAAATAGAGATATGGAACATATCTTTATAGATCTTACATCAAAAAATAATCAATTTATTTGTGTTGAAGACCAAGGTTCTTGGTTATTCCATAGATTTGGTAAAAGACGTATAGATAACGAAGAATTAGATTTTAACCTTTTAAAAAAATATCTTAAAAAAGAATCCCCAAAACAAATTACATTATATAGTATTTTAGGAGATCCAATGGAATACTCTAGAATATTGGATTTGCTATTCTTTTGTAAACGTTCAGATATAGTTGTAAATATAAACTGCAATGGTTTCAGCAAAAAGATTAAAGATACATTAGGATATGATATAGAATACTGTTTTAAAATCTACGGCTATAAAAACACATTAGATATAATTGTTCCAAATGCAGATAAAACATTATTTAAGAATTTAAATTTAGATTTTAAAATAAAACCTAAAATACAATACATGTTGTATGATCATAATCTTTGTGATGTAAAACATATTATAAGATTGAGTGAAGAAAAAAAGTTTACATTGGAAATACATCCTGGTGTATGTGTTTATAATAATCTAAACCATGTAATAGACCAACAAGGTAAATGGTTGTATGATATAAAAGGAGTAGACGAATATGATTTAGATATTTTTTATAAACCTTTTACAGAATTTAAAAATTTAAAAAAAATATTTAATAGTTTCAAACAAACCAACTATAAGTTATCTCAAACAAATGAGGGCTGGCACCTGCTTAAAAATTATGTCAAGGATACCGGCATAAGTATTTTGGATGCTTCATTACCTAATATACAAAGTAATAAATCTTTTAAAAAAATTAAATGTATTTCTTACAAAGGACATATTTTTGATAATATAGAATCCTTCACTGTAGTAACTAATGCATATATTCCTGATTGGACTATTCAAAAATTTAATACAAGAGACTCTTATCAAAAAAATATATTTGAAATTTTATCTGAATTTTCTAACAGTGAAAAATTATCTATAAAGTCTTTGTTATAGAGATATCAGATATATTGTTACAAAAATCAAAAGGGCAAACAGTTTTAGTTTCAGGCAACTCCCAAAAATTATTAGATATATTACCAAAGTTTTTCGCACCGCACCAACTACTGTAAATCTCTCCACTTGCATCTATATTTAAACTTTCAAAACCTAGATGGCATCTAAGTCCTCTAAATGCATTAAGTCCTTTATCTATTATTTGATGACCCTGTACATATTCTGCTGTTCCATCATCGTATAAAAATTCTGTCATAAATGCATTTGGATCTGGTACAGGAAAATCATCCTCTACATTTGACTCTCTTCTAATTTCTTGTTGCTTTATTCCTGGCCTTTCTAATACTTCTTTTTCCTGATCTGTATATTCCCAGTATGTTTGTTGCTTACTATGACGGCCTAAGAGCTTCTTATACATAGTTTTTACACATATACTAACATGATTATAATTGTTGTGTTCACAATCTATAAATAGATTTCTTAGTTCTTCTACAAAATTTCCTAAGTCTTCTACTTGTCCGCCTATACCTGCTATGTTTATATCTATAAAAACATGCTCTTTAATTTCATTTATAACATCTATAAAATGTTGTTTTTCTTGTGATAGGGGATGATATGTTAATACAACTGCATTCATATAATACTTAGCCTTAGACCACCAATTAACTGTTCTACTGGCATTTGTATATACTGTACTAGTTGTGTTGTATTCGCTTATAGTTCTTATAATATCCTCAAATCCAGGTATTACAGTAACCTCTCCTCCTATTAATTCGTAGTCTATACGTTTGCCTAGACTATTATAATATTTAGAAAATTTATTTATTGCATCTATATATTGATCTTTACTAAGCCAGGGTTTAGTTCCATCATGTAATTGAGTAGGACAATACTCACATTCGTAATTACATGAGTTACCCATATTCCATTGTATTCTTATAAAATCGTTGTCATTTCTGGCATGAGGGCCTTTGACCGAAACCAGATTAGGCATTAGAAACCTGCAAATACTGTTGCTGAACCAAAGGTAATAGGGTGTCCACATGTAGTACCACTGCCTACAAGAGTAATAGGTCGTCCTTCAGCAAATACTGATGCTGAACCATTCACTACGAAAGAGGAACTGTGAGGGGGCTCGCCATGAGGAGCAACTTGGTCTCCTACTAAACTAATAGGCTTGCCTTCTACAAGTACTGAGGGAGCACCTGTATTGATAATAATGGCACTTACTGTACCACTGGCAAAAACTGGACATGTATTAGGCATACATATATTTATCAGTTTTTTGTATTATTTTTCTTCTTTTTCAGTCTTTACTTCTACTATTTTTAAATAGTCTTCAGCACTTTCTTTTATAGTTTCACTTACAGATAATACTTTATCAGTAGTAAAAGAAATTTGTTCTGTCTTAGAAGTAAATGTAAATGGTACCACAGCGATAGAACTATCTGTAACTTCTCCACCGTTTCCTAATACTACCATTCTAGGATGTGTTAGTACAATTAAGTTATTTTCGTCATTAGTAGATATCAATGTACCTATCATTTCTAAACCTGTTAGTGTTTTAATTGTAACTACTTTACCAAGTAATTCTTTTAGTTCTATTATCATAAATTAAAGCCTTTAAATGTGTTTCCATCTACGTCTTGTTTCGTTCCACCTATGACGTAAGATGATATTTCTGTCTCTTGTGGTGCAACCTGTACTGAACTACCTGTAATCCATTGTTGAGTCCACGGTAATGGGTTTGTACCACTATTATATATCTTTTCTAACCCAACGGCATGCATTCGTTTGGCCGCAATAAACTCAACATATTGTTTTAATAGTTCAGCATTTAGACCAATAATACTTCCGTCTTTAAATAAATATTCTGCCCATGTTTTTTCTTGCTCTACCGCATCTATAAACATCTGCTTACATTCTTCTGCTGTTTCTTTTTTAATCTTAGCAAAGTCATTATCCTCTAGTGGTAAGAGTTTTAGCATTTGTTGTGTACTAGCCAAGTGAACGTTCTCGTCTCTGGCAATAAGTTTAATAATTTTTGCATTTCCTTCCATTCTTTTAAGTTCAGCAAATGCCCAACTACAAGCAAAGGATACATAAAAACGTACGCCTTCTAATATGTTTACACTCATCAAACATTTCCATATACGTTTCTTATGTTCATATAAGTCATATTTCTTACTACCTATATCTCTGAGTAGATTATATTCTATAAGTTTATCATAGTTTTCTGTGATACTATCTGCACAATCACATATTTCTTTGACATCTAACATCTCATCAAATACTTTACTAGGATTTGCATATACATTTCTAATAATATGTGTGTAACTTCTACTATGTATAGTTTCACTAAATGCCCAAGTCTCTATCCAGGTTTCTAATTCTGGTAGACTCACTACAGGCAGAAAAGCAATATTGGGAGAGCGACCCTGTACACTATCCAATAGTATTTGTCTCTTTAAGTTGGAGGTAAAGATATGTTGTTCGTGTTCTGATAAATTTTTAAAGTCTGTTGCATCTTTTAATATGTCAACTTCTTCTGGACGCCAAAAGAAACCTAACTGTTTGTCTGTTAGTTTATCAAACTGTTTGTATTTAAGAGTATCATATCGTTGTACTACAGGACCTCCTGTTGGGTCTAAGAACATTTTTACTTTAGTATGGTCTACTCTATTTTTTGTATTTAAAACTGTCATTATATTTTACAACTCTCGCAATCTTCATCATCTATTTCTGTTATTGCTAATTGTTCTTGGTTATCCTCTTTATGTACATCTATTTCACCCTGTCCGTCATAAGTGTTATTATAGTATAATTGTTTGCCGCCATATTTATAGAACATTAAGATGTCTTGTATAAGTACACTCATTGGAACTTTTTCATCTTCGTAATGTTCTGGATTGTAAGATGTATTTACCGAAATTCCCTGATCTATGTATTTTTGTAGGACCGCCATTATCTTTAAATACCCTTGTGGGGACTTCTGCTCCCATAGTAAATCATATTTCTTTTTATAATATGGAAAGCCTGGTACCACTTGTTTTAACACACCATGTTTACTTTGCTTGATGCTAACATAACTACGTGGTGGCTCAATACCGTTTGTGCTGTTACTAATTTGTGCTGATGTTTCAGCAGGCATAAGTGCCATTAGTGTTGAGTTACGAAT
>Ga0070754_10000964_pt1 | contig 24117 bp, 37 predicted proteins | sample VirMetDEL_Sep_01_FD_75181 | JGI IMG/M metagenome (GOLD analysis project Ga0070754, IMG submission 75181) | Aqueous microbial communities from the Delaware River and Bay under freshwater to marine salinity gradient to study organic matter... | ecosystem: Environmental > Aquatic > Marine >...
ATTATTTGGCTACTATATGGACTCAGGTGAAATGCCATATGGTGTTATGAAAGCCAGAGACGGTATGCCAGATGAATGGATCTGGAACAGAGTTCAAGAGTTAGGTTTAGTAGAAGACGGTTCATCACATACAAGCATGAACAAGTACGGACTATCAGCTAGAAATCACAAAGGAAAATTTTATTCATACAAAAATGGTAAGATGACAGGTGTTTTTGATTCGATGGAAGAACTTGCAAAGCACCAAGAAGAATTAATCAATCCACAAGCAAAAAAGCCACAAGCACAGCAAACGAAACAAGAACCAAAAACGTCATCGGCACAGGTTACTAACAAACTTAGACCTAAAACCAAAGTCAAAAAACCAGCATCGGTTGATATTGATACAGATGGAGTAACATCAGTTGCTCAAGCATTTAGAAAAGGTTATGGTGAATCCACTGATGTAGAAGAAGCACCATTTGGTGGAATTAAAAAAGCAATGAACACAGCAAAACGTGTTGCTGGTGTTGTTCCAGGTTTAGGAGATATGGGGCAAAAAGCCAAAGGTGAACGAGCAATTGGCGATGTTGCAAATAAAATTTGGCAGAGTTTCCAACAGTTTAAAGCATCTGATCCAAATGATGAACAAGTTGTGAATTGGTTTGAAAAAAATTATAAAGTTGATATTGCAGGAGCAGTTCAGCAATCAGGCAAGTTAGATCAGAATAAAGTTTTACAAGCAGTAAAAACACAATATGCCAAAGACAAATCAGGAGCGGCAGGTAATACACAACAGAACACTACATCAAATACCCAAACTGGTTCAAATGATAAAACTGATGCACAAGGAAATGATGTAAAAGTACAGATGAGTTTATTAAAAAAGATTGCTCCAGAGGTTGAACCATCGCCGGCATTGAGAGCCATTAAAACAATGGCATTAGGAAAACCAGTCAATCCAAATTTACAACAAGTTATTACACCAATAATGAAAAAAGTAGCAAAAGCACTAACACAACCTAGCAAAACAACCATGTTGCAAAGAGCATTAGCAGAATCACTTTCACAATCAGACTTATCAAAACTTGATATGTTGGCAAGAGAAGGTATGGTACCAAAAAATAGAGTAGCAAGATTCAAAACTGCTATGCGTACACTTTCAAAAGGCAAAGACTTGCCTATCAGTTACAAAGATGATGTAATTGAAGTTGTAATGAAATTAGCAAAAATTATTACCAAACCAAGTGTGATGAGCATGGTAAGAAAAGGTTTAAAAGAAGAGCATAAACAAACAGCACAAGAAAAATTTAAAACTTGGGTCAACCAAGCAGATGACATCATATCTTAATTTAGACAAACCAATTGAAATACAAGTAGAGCTTACAACCAAATGTAATGCCATGTGTCCCATGTGTGCGAGAGTAGATGAAACTCGGGCAAAAGGACAGTACCTAAATCCATACATGCCATTTGAAGCAGACATGAAGTTTGAAACTTGGGAACGCATGTTTGACAAATGGTCCTTAGCAAACGTTTATAGAATTGATCATACACCTGTGTTTGGTGATCCACTTGCTTCTGGTATTTTTTTAGATACCGTAGAATGGATAGCAAAGAAAAATCCTAAAATTATTATTAGTGCCAACACAAATGCAAGTCTACGTACACCTGACTATTGGCGAGAGCTAGGTAAGTTATTGAGTTTTAATCAAGAAAATCATATTTCTTTTTCAATTGATGGACTAGAAGATACTAATCATTTGTATAGACGCATGACCAAATGGGAAAAGATCATGGAAAATGCGGAAGCATTTATCGGTGCCGGAGGTCAGGCACATTGGAAAATGGTAAAGTTTGAACACAACAAACATCAGATTGATCAAGTAAGAGACTTGGCTAAAAAAATGAAGTTTGCCACATTTACAGTTTCTCCCAACAATGGTGGTAGAGAGTTAATAGAAGAAGATAGTTTAAAAACATATCAGACTGCATCTAAATTTAGAGACACAGAATACAATAGTTCAAATACAATTACACATCATTGGCAAAATAAAGATAAAGCCATGTTAGAAAAATTTAATGCAAGAAAAATAAAGTGTGAATGGTCAAATTTAAAAAATGCAGTTTTCTTTGCAACCAATGGTGATGTGTTTCCTTGTTGTTACACATACCAACGTGTTTATCTAACTAGTAGGTTACAAGCAAACGATTTTATTTCTAAAACATATGAAAAGTATGGTAAAGAATTTATCAATGTAAATGCACATTCGTTTGAACAGATACTGAAAAATGAATGGTATGGAAAAAATCTTGTGGATAGTTTTGGCCAAAAACTACAAGACGAAATCAATCCTAAACTGCACAGATGTGCCCATAAATGCGGACAATCTTTGGAATCAAGGCCAGACCTAAAATTTGCCCATCAAACTTTTTAACAAAATATAACTTTTTTATAGTTGACATTTTACATAATCAATAGTACACTGTTTAAATGATCAAGAGAATGTTCAATCATTCATAAGGAGGAAACATTATGCTTGATAAAATTAAAGGGTTATTGTCGGGTGTTACAGACTTGGCATTAACGTTTTTATTACTTGGCATCGTATTGCAGGTGGTGTTCGGATCAGTTCCGTTCTTCCCAGCAGACGTTGTTGGCAATCTTGTTGCACTAGTTGGATCACTTGGTGATGCAGGTGTAGTAGGATTAATTGCTATTGGTGTTATTTACTGGCTCGCTAATCGAGGCAAGAAGTAATCTCTCGTTACAAATAACAACAATAACTATATCGAGTAGGAGGGCATTTCGGTGCCCTTCTATAAGTTATAAATAAACGCAATGCCGCTTTAGCTCAGTTGGTAGAGCAACTGATTTGTAATCAGTAGGTCCGCGGTTCGAATCCGTGAAGCGGCACCACAAAAAGGATTATATGAGGTTAAAAGAAAAAAAATTAGTATTAGCAGATGACGTTTTAAAAACTAATCCTGATGTATCAAAATTTGAATTAGTATTGATTGCTTCAAAAATGCACAGAATGGGATTAAGGCCAACTCTTAAAGAATGTTTGTTAGCACTTCAGAATAATGAAATAAACCCCCAAGACATAGTACAAGAAATAGTATCACCATCCGAGCCAAAATCGGAAGAAGAAAAAGAATTAGAAGTCAGAGGCTCACAAAATATAGTAGAAAAAAAAGAATAATCCACAATATCTATTGACAGAATACAACTATGAGTATATAGTTGTTGTTCCAAGCATATAACTTGGAAGGTACAATTCTCTTAAAGAGAATTAACAAAAGGAGGAAATGATGAGAAAATATATTAGTATAGCATTTATATTTGGTGTTGCACTAGCATTTTCATTGACTGCATGTAGTCAAGCGGAAGCCGAAACAAAAATTTACGGAACGTTTAACTATAAAATAAGCAATGATGAAAATAGTTCTGGCAAATCATATATGAAAGCCGAAAACAACTCATCGTTGATAGGTATAGACGCAAGTGAAGGAATAAGCGAAGGCATAACTGGTTTCGCTAAACTGGAACTTGGTGTTGATACCGAAGACTCAAATAATAATCCACTAGACTCGCGTTTAGCCTATGTAGGCCTAGACTTTGGTATGGGTGGATCATTATCAGCAGGACGTCAGGCGTCTCCATTTACATCTAATGTAAGTGGTCATACAGATGTATTTGAAGTTTATGGTTCGAATGCCGATCAAAATTTGTTCGTAAGAGATACAAATACGATCGCATATTCGAATAAATTAGGCTCACTTACATTTGATGGTCTTGCAAAAATTGATGGTTCAACCGGAGACGATGGTGTTGATGTACAAGAAGGTACAATAACATATCAAGTTGAAGGTGTAAAAGTATCAGGTGGTATATCCAACGATAATGTTAATGATATTAACTATTATGGTGTAGGATTTACAACAAGTGCTTCATCAATTGGACTTCCAATGACTATAGGTTATACCTATACGTTAAAGGATGCCGCAACAGATGTAACCGGAAATGAAGTAGTAACTTCTTATTCGGCTGATAATTTAACAGTATCAGCAGGTTATGGTAAAATAGAAGATTCTTCTTCATATTATACTGGCGGTGCATCTTATACTATAACTGAATCATTATCTACGTATTTGGAATACGAACACGTAAATAATACTGGATCTACACTAGATACAGACAGTTATTCAACCGGTCTTAAATTTACATTTTAATTTAGGCCAAATCAGAACATCTTGATCATTGGAAGCGCCATTAGTGGCGTTTCCACTTGACAAATTTGTAAAATGCTATATACTAACAATATGAAAACAATTTATCTTATCATGGGATCAGATCACAGAGGTCTAGAACTAAAACACAAGTTATTAGATTGGATAGCACCAGACGATATTGATAGTGATACAAAATTTGATATAGCAGTAATACAAAATTTAAAACCACATGAAGCAGGAAAGTCAGTAGATTATCCAGATGTAGTAAAAGAGTTTGGACACCATTTTGATAAAGATAATCATGGTATACTAGTATGTGGTTCTGGGTATGGTGTTAGCATAGCCGCTAACAGATTTAAAAACGTTAGGGCAGTGGTTTGTAGAACATCCAAAGAAGCAGAAATGTCTCGTAGACACAACAATGCAAACGTGTTATGCTTAGGAGCAGACTTTACAACAACAAGTCAAGCAAAAAAAATTGTAAAAACATTTTTTACAACAGATTTTGAAGGCGGTAGACACAAACGTAGAGTAACAAAGTTAGGAAAATTATGCGATTAGGTTTTGCTTGTAAGTACATGTACTCGGACCAAACACAAAAAAAGAAACTGTTAGAAGAAATTCAGCGTCCTTATAATTGTAAGGCAACAACTGTGGCTTGGCTTAATAGACAGACCAAACAAGTTGCTGAACAAAGATTATGGGATATTATGGTACACAATATTGATTCATTTAAAAAATTAGTTGAATATGTTGGCAACCTAGAACCACAATTTAGAATGGTACGACTAGGTAGTGACGTACTACCTGTGTACACAGAACCAACATGGAGTTACTATTGGAAACAGCAAGACGTTAGAAATTATTGTGAACATGAGTTTGCAAAAGTAGGTGATATTGCACGACAACTAGATGTGCGTGTTAGTATGCACCCTGGTCAGTTTACAGTACTTGCTAGTGATAATCCTGACATAGTAAATAGAAGCATAGAAGAATTTGAATATCATATTGACGTAGCACGTTGGATGGGATACGGCAAACAGTTTCAAGATTTTAAATGCAACGTACACATATCTGGTAGGCAAGGTCCGCAAGGGATCATTGATGTGTTACCAAGGCTCACACCAGAAGCAAGAAACTGCATCACAATTGAGAATGACGAAATGAGTTGGGGTATTGATGCTAGTTTAGAACTTGTTGATCATGTTGCACTGGTACTTGACATACACCATCACTGGGTTAAATCAGGTGAATACATTTATCCTACAGATGATAGGGTAAAACGAATACAAGATAGTTGGCGTGGTGTACGACCGGTACTGCACTATTCAGTAAGCAAAGAAGACTTATTAGAAAACCATATTAAAAATTTAAAACCAGATATGAATAGATTATTAGAAACAGGTTACAAAAAAGCAAAGTTACGAGCACATTCAGATTACTTTTGGAATGATGCAGTAAATGAATGGGCTTGGACGTTTACAAAAGATTTTGATATCATGTGCGAGTCTAAGGCAAAGAATCTAGCAAGTATAGATTTTTACAACAGAATGACAAATAAAAAAGAGGTAGTAAACTTATGAGTGAGACAGTAAAATTATTAGTAACTGACAGGAATGGCGAAGAACACACAATATCTGCACCAATTGGATTTACAATTAAAGATGTGATAGTAAAAAATATAACTATGGATCATTTTGGCGATTGTGGAGGGTGTTGTGCTTGTGCAACATGCCATATTTACGTAGATGAATCATATATAGATAAATTAAATAATAAAGATATTGATGAAATAGATATGTTAGAAATGAGCTCAGATCAAAGATCAAATTCAAGGCTTGGATGCCAAGTACAGGTAACTGCTGATATGGATGGAATGAAGTTGGTAGTAGCACAAGATATTTAATGACAGAAAAATCACAGTACACAGAATCAAACACAGAGTTTAAACGCAATGGTAATTCTATCTATAATAGCGAGTTTGCTTCACACTTACTAGACAAAAACTTTTTAAACGAAGTTTTAAAAGATGGAGATTTAAATTGCCAAGAAGAGTTTGTAGAATATTATCCAACTTGGATAGAGTCTAGTAAAATAAACTTTATTAAAGGGCTTGATAGTTTTAATTATAGATTTCCATCAGTTGGTGTAACACAATCACTAGATGAATTTCACTATTACATACTTGAACAAGGTTTGCGTTTAAGAATGTTTAGAGGTGAGTATCCCTACAATAGAGATGTGCATCCTTGGAGTTATGATGATTTTATAGATGATCAACCTTTGGCCAAAGGCGATGCTGTTATCATAAGTTGTCCATTTAGTGGTACTGGATCACAACATCAAAAAATGACAGAAATGTTTGATCAAGCATACAAATTAGGTGTGCCTGTGTTTGTTGATATGGCATGGTTTGGCACTTGTAAAGGTATTGATATAGATCTATCACATCCAGCAGTTCAAGAAGTTGCTTTTTCAACAACCAAAGGATTATGCACAGGTAATTACAGAGCAGGTATACGTTTTTCAAGGCATGGAACAATAGAATACGATTCAGATGCAAGGAAAGATAGATTAGCTCTACAGGCAGATTGGTCACATGGTTGTCATCTAAATACACAAATTAGTTTGGAATTGATGCGTAATTTTTCGCCAGACCATCAGTGGAATAAATACTGTACAGCACAGCAAAAGGTTTGTGAAACTTATGGTCTAACATCTAGCAATTGTGTTCATATTGCACTTGGAGATAGGCAGTGGGAACAATTTCATAGAGATCAAACCTATAATAGAGTGAACATTGGTAAGGTAGTGAAAAGAGTACATGAGCAAAAATAATAATGTAATTGATCTAAAGCGTCATCCTTTGTATATCAAAAAGGTCATGCAGAGTCAGTTTGAAACGTTTGACAACATGCTACCACTAAATAAGTTCAATGAATACATGGAAAACTTAAAACAACTAAATAAGCAAGTTGATAAATTGAATAAAAAAATAGATAAAAAACTTAAAAAACTAGAAGAAGAATTAGATGGCAAAGAAAAGTAGTAAAAAAACATACGAACTTAAAATGATGGTACCTGAAGATAACAAAACAGATACCGGAACTAGGTATTATGTTAAAAAACCAACAAAAGGTGAAAAACGAGGAATTAAACTAAGAATAAGAAAATATGATCCTGTGATTAAAAAACATGTTTGGTTCGTCGAAAAGAAAATGCCAAAACATTCAGCGTAATTTATGAAATATATATTTTTATTATTAATAGTTGCCTCTTGTGCGACAAAAGAACCGGTAGTAAATAAATCAGAACCGTCGGTTTCTGTGTTTAATGGAGCGATATCAAATATGCTAGGCTGTATCTTTGCTCCACAAGAATGTAAGCAATTAAAACAAAAACAAATTGATGAAAAACCACATCAAACACAAAAAGAATATGAGCAAGAAATTACTAAAGAATTAGAAGAACTTGACAAAGAAGCAAAATAAATATATACTAACTAGCAACTGGGGGATTAGCTCAGCTGGGAGAGCGCCTGATTTGCATTCAGGAGGTCAGCGGTTCGATCCCGCTATCCTCCACCAGAAAGAATTATATGGAAGACATTAGATCACAATTTCCGATACTGAACAAAAAACTGCCTAGCGGTAAGCCTTTGGTGTATCTAGATAGTGCGAACTCTTCTCAAAAACCACAACGGGTCATAGATAGAATGAACAAGTTTATGACAGAAGAATATTCAAGCATAGGCAGAAGCATACACGAATTATCAAACCATGCAACGGCATTAGTGGAAAGCAGTAGGCAAGCGGTCGCTGATTTTATTAACGCAGGAGATAGAGATGAGATAGTTTTCACAAAGTCAGCCACAGAAGCGATCAACATGGTGTCAACTGCATTTGGTAGAACAATGCAACCAGGCGATGAAATTATCACAACAGAAGTAGAACATCATTCTAATTACATACCATGGCATCTGCAAAGAAAATTTAATAAATCAGTAATAAAGTTTTTGAAAGTAAATGATCAACACCAAGTAGATATTGATCATTTGGAATCACTTATATCAGATCGTACAAAGATTATTGCAATTACACATGTGTCAAATACAACAGGACAAACAGTAGATATAAAACGTGTGTGTGAAATTGCACACAAACACGGCATTGCAGTAGCGGTAGATGGCACCCAAGGTGCTCCACACATTAAGGTTGATATGCAAGATCTTGATTGTGATTTCTATGCAATGAGCGGTCACAAAATGTATGGCCCTAGTGGTATTGGAGTCATGTATGCAAAACGCAAATGGATCGATGATTTAGATCCAGCATTGGGTGGTGGAGGAATGATAACAACAGTATCACATGATGATGTTGAGTTTGCAGAAGGTTCTAAAAAATGGGAAGCGGGAACACTTGCAGTCACAGAAATTGTTGGACTGCATGAAGCATTGAATTTTTATGTTGATACGGGATTTGATAAAATGGTAGCACATGAAGAACAAGTGATTGATTATGCTTACCAAAAAATGTCTGAATTGCCAGATATGAAATTCATAGGCACAGAACAACGCAGTGCGGTAATATCATTTAATCTTGGCAATATACATCATCAAGATATGGCATCATTTTTGGATGTTTACGGTATAGCGACCCGTCCAGGACATCATTGCACACAGATGTTGCACAGGCAGATAGGCTGGACAGGATCTTGTAGGATATCAACAGGAGTGTACAGCACGAAACAAGAGATTGATTATTTTATAGATTGCTTAAAAGAAATATACAAAAGATTTAACTAAGGAGAAAACAATGAAAAACATAGTACTATTAATAGCAACAGCAGTTTTAATTGCTGGATGTTCTGTAGTGCCCAAGGATCCTAGGGTCTCATTTGGTAAAAAATGTAACGTAAATAGTGATGGTACAACAGTATCAAGTTACGTTTGGATTTATGGCAAAGAAGGTGGACTTACAGCATCACAAGACCACTGCCAAAAAAACTAAAATAAACACCTTAATTGAAAATTAAGTGATAACGTAGTATTTAACTTAACGTAGTAGTTATTAAATATACAAGGGTAGAGAGAACTTGTATGTCTAACAACAAATATTTTAAATATTTCATAGCGGTTTGTTTCATAGTTATTGCATCATTGTCTGTTCAAGCAGACACAACTAGCTCTGGATCAACAACAAACGCACAAACTAACACTAGTGGTAGTAACACTACTATTTCAGGTGGTTATTCTGCTGAAACTACTAACACATATCAGTCAGGTTCTACAAACGATACTACTAACAACACAACAAGCACTACAAATAACAATTCAACTATACCGGTACCATCATCGTCAGCACCATCAATGAGTGCTTACTCGCAAGATGTTTGTGCTGTAGGACGATCAGGTGGTTTACAACTTCCAGGTGTGGGTTTGTCAGGTGGCGGAACAGCGAGAGATATGAACTGTGAACGTATGAAACTTTCAAAATTATTAAACGACTATGGTATGAAGGTAGCCGCGGTTGCTATACTCTGTCAAGATCCAAGAGTGTTTGAAGCAATGGAACAAGCAGGTACTCCTTGTCCGTTCGAAGGCAAGATTGGTAAAGAGGCTATGCAACAATGGAACAAGTACGATGTTGAAAGACCAGACTACGAAACATACGTTGAAAAAATGGATATACGTTTAGAAATTGATGAAACAATCTTACGTGAAGAAGGTATATTACAAGAAAATGAAAATTTAAAAACTAGCATCAAAGATATTTCTAAAGACAATAAAAAACTAGAAAAAGAAATCAAAAAGTTACAGGAGATGCAGGTTGAACTTTTAAATGAAGTCGAAGAAGAATTGGATAAGACTGAAGTATTGATATTACCAAAACCAAAACCAAAACCTAACGCGGAAGACATTGTAAACAAAGAAGATTTTAACGGCAACGGTAGATAACATGGGTTATGGTACACTCAACATTATCCTTTGGAGTTTATTAATAGGTTATGGTGCGTACAAGTTTTATAAGTTTAATCACAGTCTTAATCCTTACAATTTTAACGAACGTAAGTAGAGCAGAAACAACCACGTCAACGACCTGCACGGTCAACGACCTGGGAGACGAGACCTGTGTTACGACAACCACGACTGTCACAGGATCAGGTGAACAGACCACCACAGGCAACGTGTTAAACAACTCAACTTTCGGAACGGGCTCGACCACAGACACGAGTGGTTGGTCAACTGACGGTGATGGTATTCACACTCACCCCGTAGGTGATTATGGCCAAAAGTATGATGGATATGTTGACCAAGGTCGCACACTAGCATATCACGGCAACAAAGATGATAATGTCTACCAAGATGTGGATTTGGTCGGAGATGGCCATTTGACACAATCACAGATCAATGAGGGTTTTACCTCAACTATGTCAGCAGATGTTTGGTTCTGGAATAATATTGAAAACACAACTACACTTAAACAAACTATCACGGCTTCCGATGGTACGGTTACCACACAAACAAGAAATATAAATGACCACGACCCAAATAGGGTGTGGAATAGTGGTGATGGTTATGTAAATTACACAGATAGTTATACTCACAAATCAAACACACAAACAGATTTCACAATAAGGGCCGAAGTTTATAATGAAACCTCTGATACAAGTTATGCCAGTGGTCATTACGGACCAGACGTGGACAACGTCGAGTTATCTATCACGACCGCAGGAAGCCAACAAACCTCAACATCAACCAGTTCAGTGACCACGCTGTGTCAAGATCGTGTGCCCAACGCCTGTACCTATGACCAGGAAGCGGTAGAGGAAGCGGTAGACGTGTCAACGGACACGGGACAGACCTATGATGAGTACGTGGAGGAAGCGGTACAGGAGATGAAGATAGAAGATGAAGTCAAAGTGGAAGACATAGTCAAGATAGAGAATATGATAGAAGTCAAGGACGAGTTCGGTGATACCAAAGAATTAACGGTGGAAGAGTTCGTCACTGAAACATTTACGGCAGTTCTCGAAGAGAATGATATGAAAGAAGAGTTCACAGAAGCACTCAAGGAAGAAGGCATAACGGAACAGGAGTTCTTCAGTGCAGTGGCGGACGAGATGGAAGCAGAATTTAACAATGATGTAAAAGAAGAATCTACGGAAGTCATGGAAGAGGACGCTCCAATGGAGGAAACACCTACAGAGTCAGAATCAGTAAATACCAGTGAAGAGAGTGTAGAAAGTGAAACGAGTACATCTAGTGAGACATCAGAGCCTAATACCCAAGCGGCTACAAGCGAAAACGAAAGTACAGGCAGTGAGGACGAGTCTGAAGGAACAACAGAGACAGAATCATCTCAGCAAGAAGAGTCCAGTGGTAATGATCAGGAGTCAGTGGAAGACGGTGGAGAGGCAGGCCAAGATGAGCAAGAAGGTGATCAAAACGAGGGTTCTGGAGAAGTTGAAGTAGAAGAGCAAGGCGTTTCCAAAGAGCTAGAGAAGAAGATCGCTAGGGTTATTAAGAAACTAGAACAGAAATTAAAAAATGTTGATCAGAAACTCAAAGCAGTGAGCATAGTTACAGCACAGATTATGATAGAACAACAACCAGATATGACATCATACACACAGAAAGATTTTTATTCTACATCAAAAAAGATGCAGGATAATCCAGATTGGTATGCTGAGGACACCATTTTAGACGCATACGGCAAGTCAATCTACCAAAATGTTACATTATCGGCATATCAAGTCAATGATCCCGTGTATCAACATCAAGAAAAACTAAATACAGTAAACAATGAAATAGCAAGGCTAGAAGCCGAATTAGAGGTATTAAAAAATGAACTTAATTAACAAACTTACACAATGGGCATCATTGATTGGCGTTATAGGTGCCATTGGTGGTGGTTTTTATGCTTGGGGTGAATTTAACACAAGGTTATCAGCAATTGAAGGCCAAAAAGCAATAGACATTACTCCTTTGAACGATAAAATTTCAAATATCAGAGTAGAGACTATTGACAGGATTAAAACGATTGAAGATAAACTTGAAACAGATTCAGAAGCAGGCATTGACGAAATTTGGATAGATATAGAAGAATTGCAGGAAGAACTTGCCGAAGCACAGAAAGATATCGCTATCGTTGAGAAAGAAAATGAATTGCAGGACTCTAAGATCGAACAAATTAGACTAAAAGCAACCAATCCGTTATCAAATTAATTATTTAATTGTTGACAAAACTAATGAAAACAAGTACAATAATGTTATTGTTAGGCGGGTGTAGCTCAGTGGTAGAGCGTCTCGTTGCCAACGAGAAGGTCATGGGTTCGAACCCCATTACCCGCTCCATATAAACAAAATGAAAGAACAAAATGGAAACAAAAGAAAAAGCAAAAAGATTTGAAGACTTTTTAAAAAAAGTATCAGGAGAAGTTTATTCAGAACCAGATACTGATATGCATAAGAAAATGATAGATCAAATAGTTCCTGATCTTGTGAAAAATCAACTAGGTGACAACAAAGAACAAGCCATACTTGATATTGGTTGCGGTCAAGGATATGCTATGGAAAAATTCAAAGAAGCTGGTTATACAAACATCAAAGGCATCACAATGAGTAATGAAGATGTTAAAGCAACACAGGACAAAGGTTTTGAATGTGAAAACATGGATCAAACATTTATGACGTATCCAGATGAATCATTTGACTTTCTTTTTGTTAGACATTGTCTAGAACATTCACCGTTTCCATATATGACACTTGGCGAATTTCATAGAGTGTTAAAAACAGGTGGTAAAGTGTACATTGAAATGCCAGCACCTGATAATCACAGACCAATAGAATACATTGCTAACCATTATTCTATTATGGGACCAAAACAATGGGCGGCACTTATGCTAAGACACAAACTACAAATTCTTGTAGCAACAGATTTTAAAATTGAATTGTTTGACAACAAGCAACCAGACAAAAAGTTTGATGAAAAAAATTTAGTGTTTGTGCTTAAGAAAGTGTCAGACGAAGAATTTAAAAAACTGCAACAAGCAGAAATAGAAAAAGCACAGAAGCCAAAACAAGAACAGCCAACAGAACAAAAATAATTGGAGAAAACAAATGATCAAAATTGATCCAGTTCAGTTTGACGACTTTACAATGTCACATGTCAGTGATGAAGAAAATGGATTTAGTGGAGTAATGGCAATTTCAAACAAAGAAACAGATGCTATACCTTTGGTTGAAATTAAGTTTGAATCTTATAATTCATCTAATCAGCAAATTGATGTAACTAAAAAATATGCTCGAAATATTGAAATGAAATATACATACAATGACATAAAAAATAAATCAGGAGTCATTACTATAAATGTAACAGAAGATACTAGATATATTAAACTAGCAGAATCATTAAGTAATTTTTTAAATATGCAGTATAAAAATCAAATTGCTGTGTTTACATTAAATGTTAATGAAGATTTTTATTATCATCTAGCAAGTATTTGCCCACAACTTGTTAGAGTTGATCAAGAGGCATATGCTAAAGCACAGGCAAAAGGTGCTTTTTATTCTTCAAGAGCAGTTCAGCAGTATATGAACGGTAATAAATCTTTTCAGCACAAACACATTGTTGTGAAAGGTGTTGCTAATCAAGGTAAAGAGATTGCTAAAATATTTGACAAGAACAATGCCAATCTAACAGTATGTGATGAAAACAAAGACAATATAAATGATCTGTACGCGGACGTCTGGTTTGGAACTTGTCCTGTAGAACAAGCAACAACAGTTATGAGTGATTTGCTTGTGATCTGTGATGGAAGAGAAACGCTAGACAAAAATTCAACGTTAAGTATAAATGCACTTGCAGTGGTTGGAGTCGCTGATTGTCAACTAGCAAGTAATAAGGCAGGTTATAACATGCATGGTAAACGGGTATTGTATGTTCCTGATTATGTCGCAGGATCAGGCGGTGTTATTATGATAGCCAAACAACTAGAAGGTAACAAAAAGTCTTTGGAAAAAGAACTTGATAAAATTTTTACTAGAACGTTGTCGTTATTGAACCACAGTAACAAGTTGCGTAAGCCTCCTTTTATTGTTGCCGAACAACAAATGCAAGAAAAAATCAGTCCTAAAAAACAGGTTGAAAAAATTAGTTAACAAAATCAATGACTTACTAGCCCAAAAAAGACTAATCTTTTGCTTGACAAATCAACAATTGATGCTATATTAATACTATGACGATGCATTTAGAACGTGGTCTGACCACTTTAAATACCAAAAGAAAAAAAGTTAAACGCAAACCAAATACTTTTTATGTTTCTGGCTGGCGTGAACAAAACAAGTTTTGGAAAAAGCATAAACTTCCAGAGATGGAATTGTCAGAATATATTGATTATGTCCACGGCAAATTCAAATCACCCGTTACTACAAATAGGAGTGTAGTGTCAACGGTTAGCACGTCGGTCTCCAAAACCGTAAGTGAGGGTTCGAATCCTTCCACTCCTGCCAACCAAGAGCCTAAGTTGAGTAATAAAATTGGTGGCGGTGCTACAAAAAACTGGCGTGAGGAAAAAGAAAGATTAGAAGTAAGCAGGCAGTATTCTATTGCTCCAGCATACAACAAAGGACCATACATGGTGGTAGCAAGAGAAGATCTAAAGACAGCAGGTAAAAAAGTATGATGAACCCAAAACCAGTTTTATTCTTAATGTTGTTGTGGATAAGTGTACTTGTATTACTGCAAGGTTGTGCATTAGTTCCAACAGCAACAACGACAGCAACTGGATCGTATCAAACATACAAGACAATAACAATAGCAAAGACAGGGATAGACACAGCACTTACATTAAATGGCGAAAAAACAACAACAGATCATGTTGTTTCATCAATCACAGGCAAAGATTGTAAAGCCGCAAGAATTATAGAAGAAGAAAATTTAACATTTTTTTGTATTGATACAATACCAGACTTTTTAACCAAGCAACCAGAAGGAGAATAAATGTCTAAAACAAAAATAAAAAAGGATGACCCATTAGGGCTGTATTCATCAGACCAATATGTGGTTTCAAAAGAACTTGAAAAAGAAACCACACTTGGATTAGACTTTCAATGGTGGTGGAATATGCGTAAGTATAAGAAAAAAGATATTCCTGCAAAACAATTTAGTGATGTAAAAATTTTAGATCGTAACGCAAGTAATGTTGGATGGCCTGGACCTGAAAAAACTGTAAAGTATTGGGTTGAACTTGAAAATGGTTGGGCAGTTGGTATGCATGAACCTAAACGTGGTAAAGCAGAGTTTCCAATGTACGAAATGCCCAAAGAGGAGAATGTTGCGTGAGTGATATTGTAGAAGAAATTGCAAGAATGGATCAAGCACAACGTGAAGTGTTTGTGCATGACTTTGTAACCAAATGGCCACAACTTGCAAATCAAATTAAAGACGCAATACAAATAGAGATATTTGAACAGCGAGAAGAAAAAGAAAAACAAGAGCTAGAAGCATATTCAAAAATGTATAGTGATGAGCCATTAGTTCTTACTAAAGACATGGAGGTCAAATGATAAACATAGATTTTTTAAATGATATAGAATCTAGTGGTGAAAGTACTTGTGAAGTACATTTAATTTATAAAACAGGTGATGAAGTATCATTGTCGCATTCAGCAAGTATACTCGATGAAGGTACAGATGGTTTGTTAAGTGAAACATTACAGAACAATAGATTTAAAGGAAAGTTTTTAGATAGTTTTTTTATTACATCGAACAATTTGCCTTGTCACGATGCATTGTTTGTGTGTGTAGGTGATCCTGCAAAACTAACAGATGATAAATTAGAAAAAGTAGGTGGTGCAGTTTACAGCAAATTAACTGAACGTGGCACACAAGGTCGTGTGTTATTATTTGTTGATAACGAAATAAAATCGTCACCAACTAATATTGCATTTGGTATAAGATTGAAAGATTACAAGTTTGATAGATATTTTACCAAAAAAGACAAAGAAGAAACACTATTTAATGTTGACATCTGTCAAGAAGATGCTGATCTAACAATTATAGAACAAGAATATAAAAACAAAAATGCAATGGTAGAAGGAATTGAATTTGCTAAAAATTTAATTTCAGAACCATCTAATATATTATATCCTGAGTCATATGCTAATCGTGTTAAGATGCTAGAAGTGTTAGGTCTTACAGTTAAGATATATGGTGAAAAAGAACTAGAAGAAATGGGTGCTGGAGCATTGTTGGCAGTTGGACAGGGAAGTGCTAGAGAATCTAAAATGGTTGTACTAGAATGGATGAAAGGCAAAAAGAAAGATGCACCTATGGCATTTGTTGGTAAAGGTGTGTGTTTTGACACAGGTGGTTATTCTATTAAACCATCTAGAGGTTTAAAAGACATGAAGTATGATATGGGAGGATCAGCAGTGGTTGTTGGTACAATGATCAGTATTGCAAGACGTAATCTGCCTGTAAATGCAGTTGGTGTTATTGGACTAGTAGAAAATATGGTGTCTAGCACAGCATACAAACCAGGTGATGTTATCACATCCATGAGCGGTCAAACTATTGAAATTGATAACACAGATGCTGAAGGTAGAGTAGTACTAGCAGACTGTTTGTGGTATACTCAAAAAACATACAAGCCAAAAACAATGATCAATCTAGCAACACTAACAGGTGCAGTTTCAATTGCGTTAGGTGATCAACTGGCTGGTATTTTTTCAAATGATGATAAAATGAGCAAACAATTAATTGAAGCAGGACACGAAGTAGATGAAAAAGTATGGCGTTTACCGTGTGATCCTATAGGTGAAAGATATGACACGTATGTTGATTCAACTATTGCTGACATGCACAATGTTGGTAAAGGTGGTGAAGCAAGTTCAACAACAGCGGCACAATTTTTACAGAGATTTGTTAATGACACACCTTGGACACACATTGACATAGCAGGTGTTACGTGGAATGATAAGGGATCTATGACAGCAAAAGGAGGCGCCACAGGATGGGGTGTTAAGTTGCTGAACAAATGGATCGACAACAATGGATAATGTTCGCGAACAATTATCAATAATTCAAAAAGAAGTACGGTCATTAAGGCGTAAGTTGTTCAAAATAGAACAACGTGCCAAACATGAACAGTATATGCGTAGGAGGTATCCTTCGGTAGAAGAATCATACAAACAGTATCTCATGATGATTAAGTTGGTTAAAAACACCAAAGATAATAAATAACTGGATAAATACTTATGAAGGTTATTAACTATCATGCACGAACAACAAGATAAATTTATACAAAAATTAATTGACACTAATGCCCAGCTTACCATTTTTTTAATTAACGGAATCAAGTTGAGTGGTGTTATAACTGCAATGGACGAGAGTACATTGTGTCTACAACGTGAACAACACACGCAATTGGTATATAAAAATGCTATATCAACAATCATGCCAATTGATCCTATTTCATTATAATAAGTTTTAATATAAATACATATGGAGCATTATACCAGGTCTAGAGGTTCTAGTTTAATATAATGTTTTGACTGCAATTGTGGTTATAACTACTGATTTGAGCTCTTAATCAGAGATATAGTATAGCAAATTGCCTGGGGTAACAACAGCAGTGTTCTCACTGAAAAGTTACAAACGGAACCCCTGTTCAACGGGACAGGTAAGTTGCTAATATTTGGCCAAGCGATCGGGGGTTTAGTGATTTTACTTGACATTAAGGTAAAAAAATAATAAAATAATGTTACTAAGGAGAACTTATATATGAGTACAATTAATCAACAATTATTAACACTGTTTGAAGAGTACAAAGAAAACAGTGACAAGTTTGCTGAAAAAGGTAACAAAGCGGCTGGCACAAGAGCCAGAAAAGCCCTATCAGAAATTACCAAACTTGCTAAAGCCAGAAGAAAAGAAATACAAGAAGCAAAGTCTTCTGAACCAGTAAGTGCCTAAGGATTTACAATGTCGCGACCTGAAGATTATGCAATTGAAAAAACTGTGTGGCGATCAGGTCGCAAAAATCCTTATGGTGACGAATTGGTTGTTGCTGAAGGTACAGTTAACGACCAACCTTGCTATGTAATGGCATGGGAAGTTAGAGTAGACAGACCAGAGACAGTGTCTTGGAATGGAACGGTTTCTTATTTTCCACGGATGCATTGGATAGATGAAATCCCACCAAATCATATTAAGATTTATAACTATGCAGAAGACAAAGAATACTTGATAAAAAAAGACAAGCATTATACAGTTAATGACGGTAGTGTATATATTAAATTTAATAAAGATACAAATAATGATTTATATCATCCTGTATTTACAAACGTAACATATAATCCATCAGCAAAATCAAAAGCAATTAATTATGTGTTGTGGTTTAACGAAAATGCTAAACAACTAGACATGTATAACAGATTATTAAGCACATCAAAACAAGCTCGTAAACGTAGAAGACGTAGAGCAAGACAAACATTAGAAAAACAGATAAATAATACAAATGATTAATATTACAGAAACAGCAAAAACATATCTAACAAATTCAGCAGTTAAGAATGACAAACCTTATGTTGCCTTTAGTGTAAAAGGTGGCGGTTGTGCAGGATTCCAATATGATTGGTCATTCGCTGATGAAGTATCAGATGAATATCACGAGTTTGAATTAAATGAAAACAAAAAGTTGTTGGTTGATAAGACAGCAGAACTTTTTATCCTAGGTAGCACGATAGACTATGTTGAAGAGCTAGGTGGCAGTTATATTTCAATTAAAAATCCAAATTCAACGTCATCATGCGGATGTGGGGAGAGTTTTGGTGCCTGACAATATTTTTGAAAGACCAGATTTGGATGATGATCAACTGATGAAGTTGATAAATCAAATACAAAACAAATTAAACTCAATCAGCAAACGTGGTGGCTACAATGAAGCACACAAACAGATGCAACGACAAATAGCATTTCTCACACAAGAATTGCGTGATCGCCAAACTAAAAAGATAGATACTGAAAGATTTGACGAAAAACCATTCACAATTGGCGAATAATTAAAACATATTATAAATATATTATATGGCAAAAGGTAAATCAAGTTCTGGTGTAAAAAAGGTTTCCGCTGGTGGAACGACTGGACGACCAAGTCGAAAAATAACAAATGCTATCAGAAGAGATAGACGTAATTTTATTTTCGTAGACATGCAGACAATTAGAAGCATGACTGCCCGCGAAGATTTCTATAGAGAATTGGCCAAAAGAAGAGATCAAAAGTCTAAAGATCAATATGCCAAGTATTTGGAAAAACAAACTGTAATCAACGAAGCAGAAAAATTATACAAAAAATACAAAAAAGCAGGCTGTACCTACGGTGCCTGTGTTCAAGCAGTGAAAACAAATTGGGTAAATAATCTAACCCAAAAGTGGACTCAAAGAGTAGGCGAAGCCAAATAACTCTTGACAATCAAAACATTTTAATATAGTATTGTAGTATGTCAGAAGTTGGTCGTATTACAAACACAAATCAGTATGGTGAACCTATCGTAAACTGTAGTGATCTGATTGAATTGGTTTATCAAGGATATGCAATAGATAAACTCAAAGTCAATGATAGTAGGGTCGAAAAATATAATTCTATTGTAGACGAATTAGTATTAGATTGGCCAGTAATTCAAAAGTTAACCAAAATAGATATTCCAGTTGAGGAATATGATCGTGCTCTACAATCAGATTGGTATATGCCAGCTGAATACAAAAGTATGGATGTAGTAGAACACATAAAAAATCTTGCTTCTACACAAGAAGAGAAAAAAAGAGTTGACACAGAACTAGAATTGTATGTAAAATATGATTTGTTAAACGTACTAAAATTTTTAATTTACTTGATAAACACAATGAGAAAAAATGATATTGTTTGGGGAGTAGGCAGAGGATCATCAGTTTCTTCATATGTGTTGTATCTATTAGGAGTTCACAAAGTGGACAGTATAAAATATAGATTAGATATTACTGACTTTTTGAAAGATAAATAATTATATAGGAGTATAACTTATGAAAAAAACTAACAGAGGACAAGCAGTTGATATGTCTGGACTTGTTTTAGCAAATGAAACATCCGTGGCAGTAGGAAATATGAAAGTTAATGCACGTGGTGATCAATTAGACAGCAAAGGCAATGTCGTAAAAACAAAAACAGAACAAGCTCAAGCATACTATCAAAACAATCCTAAAGCGGCTGTGAAAACTGTGAGTATCAAAGATGCAGTTGACGTTTCAGCAACTAAGGTAATGGAACAAGCACCTGTGGCAGAAAAGCCAAAGGCAACAAAAGCATCTAAGCCAAAAGCAAAGCAACCTAAAATGAAAGAAGTTGAATTGCCAAATGGTGATATTGAATTAGTTGAAGATACAGAAGAGTAAAAATATGAATACAGTAAAAGGCAAAATACGTCCTTTAAGAAATAAGATACTAGTTAAAAATATTGACCAAGGCGATCGTGTGTCTAAAGGAGGAATCATTCTTCGCTCGGCAGATAGAGTTGAGGACGGTGGTTCTGGTGTTAGAGCCAGATGGGCTGAGGTATATGCCGTTGGATCAAAAATTGATTGGCTGAAACCTGGTGAATTTGTGTTGATGGAGCATGGTCGTTGGACCAAAGGGGTTCAGGTTGAAGATGACGGCGAAAAATTTGATCTTCGTGTTGCTGACCCAAATGGAATACTTGGAACTTCGGATACTAGGCCAGATGATCTAATAGATGGCGTTGCTACATATTAATCACTTGACAAATCACACAATTTATAATATACTGAGAACAAGATGAAACAACTTTGGGTAGAACAATACAGACCTAAAAAGGTCAAAGAATATGTGTTTAGAGATGAACAACAAGAACGTCAAGTTCAAAGTTGGATAGACTCTAAGGCAATCCCGCATTTACTGTTTAGTGGTGATCCTGGCACAGGTAAAACCACACTAGCAAAATTATTATTACATGAACTTGAAGTTGATAAGGGTGACGTACTAGAAATAAACGCATCTAATGAAAACTCAGTAGATGTTATGCGTGAAAAGATAACAAACTTTGCTCAAACAATGCCATTTGGTGATTTTAAATATGTGTTGTTAGATGAAGCAGATTATATTACACAGAATGGTCAAGCAATCCTACGTGGACTGATGGAATCGTTTGCATCAACTTGTAGATTTTTATTAACTTGTAACTATGAACGCAGAGTTATTCCTGCGATACATTCTAGATGCCAAGGCTTTCATATTAAAAGTTTAGATCAAACCATGTTTGCAGTAAGAGTTGGTGAGATACTTGCAACAGAAAAAATTGAATTTGATATGGACACACTTGATGTTTATGTCAAAGCAAACTATCCAGACTTGAGAAAATGTATTAACACTTGTCAAATGAATTCACAGACTGGAAAGTTAGAAAAACCACAAGAAGGTGACCTCACAGAAGGTAATATGGAAATTACCTATGTCGCTATGTTCCAAAATGGTGATATTGAGAAAGCGAGAAAGTACATTGTAGAAAATGCAGACTCAAATTCATATGAAAAGATCTATCGCAAGATGTATGAAAATCTTGAATGGTTTGGCGACACAGAAGAAAAACAAAACAGAGCATTATTGGCAATACGTGAAGGCATCGTAAATCACTCAGTGGTTGTTGATCCAGAAATCAATCTAGCGGCTACTATGGTAGAACTAGAGATGATTCGTGGTAAATAATTATATGAGCAAAAATAAAGGTCACTTTATAGTATTTCAACATGTATATCGACCGGCACCAGGTGCTAATACGTCAATGAAAAACTTTGGTGAAGAAGGTCAATGGCAAGTACAAGAATACGTTTATTTTGTTGATAAACTAAGACCAAAGCATTGGGATTCATCTACGGTTATTATTGATTACGATAATTGGAAAGTACTAAAAAATAGTACAGGAGGTGATGAAGTTACTGTTCAAGGTATGCTCGATCATGTCAATAAACATTATCCACAGCAATATCAACAATTTATGGAGATAGTAAAAGATGTTAAACCCGATAGAAGCAGTTAAATCTGCAGAAAGATGCCAACGCAATTGGGATCATTCTAAACCAATTTCAGAAGAAGATATAAAAACAATTGTTGAAGTAGCAACTATAATGCCAACAAAAAACAATAGAAGTTATTACGAACTAATAGTAAGCACAAACAGAGACTTCAATAGAATGTGTTACGAACATGCAACTGATCCAACTAACGAACATTTTACAGATAGAAAAATACACAGAAACACACAAGTAGATGCTCCGCTACTACTAATTTGGAGACCAACAGACTTAGACGGAATTGATAATCCTTTTGATAATAATTATAAAAAAGATTTTTTAGTAAGCATTGGAATATCATCAGGTGCGGCAGTGTTAACAGCAAATCAGTTAGGATACAAAACTGGTTATTGTGGATGTATACGAGCTAAAGAACTATTTAAAAAAATAGAAACAGATTACGGAATTCCAGTAACAAACGATAAGTATAGTGATGGTTTAATAGTTGGATTTGGAAACCCAGATACTAGTTTTAGCAGAGTTGATTGTGTTCTTGATGGAAAGCATGGATACACAGCAGAAACAGTTGATAAAAATATTAACATAAATTACATTAAATAATATTTGACTTATTTAGAAAAAAAGTATATAATAATAAAATGAAAGTTTGGTTAATAGATTTAGAATCAGTAGAAACAAGATACACATGCCAATGGAAAACACATGTACCTGAACTACTGCAATCACATGGATTAGAAGTTGAAGTAGTTGAAGGTGCAGATGATATTCCGCCAGCAACAACACCAGGTGCATTTTTAAACTTTGGCGGCACTAATATTTACAAATCAACACAAATAGAAAAAATGTCAAGAGCATTTACTGAAGGTAAAGTAAGTGATGGAGACCATATACTATTTACTGATGCTTGGCATCCTGGTATTATTAATGTTAAGTATATGTCAGAGCTACTTGGTATAAAAGTTATCACACATGGACTATGGCATGCTGGTTCGTATGATCCGGCAGACTTCTTGGGTAGACTGATTGGATCAGCACCATGGGTGAGACATGCAGAAAGATCCATGTTTGAATCATTTGATCATAATTATTTTGCTTCAGAGTTTCACATAAGAATGTTTGGCAGATCACACAAAGTTGGCTCAGTTGGAGATAAAATTGTGAGAACAGGCTGGCCCATGGAGTATATGAAAGATACTTTTAAAAAGTATGCTGGTATAGAAAAAAGAAATTTAATACTATTTCCACATAGGCTTGCTCCAGAAAAACAACCAGAGATATTTAGAGATCTAGCAGATGCGTTACCAGAATATCAATTTGTTGTGTGCCAAGATAAACAATTGACCAAAGATGAATATCATTCATTGCTTGGACAAGCAAAAATGGTATTTTCAGCAAACACACAAGAAACATTAGGTATATCACCTTATGAAGGAATACTAGTTGGTGCAATGCCATTAGTTCCTGACAGATTGAGTTATACAGAAATGTATGATGACATGTGGAAATATGATTCTTCATGGACAAGTTCTTATGAAAATTACAAGTTAAACAAAGATAAACTTGTCGCAATGATTAAAAGCGACATGCAGAATTATGCTAACAAATTGCCAAAACTCAAAGAACTTGAGCAAAAGTTAACTGATATGTATTTCTCTGCAAACAATTTAGTAAATACTATTAGTAATTATGGCAAAAAAGAAAACAAAGAAACCAAAGAAAAAAGTAGGAAAAGCTCACTTACAGTTTGAGATTAGTTCCGGAATGAATTTACCTGATGTAATTGATTGGAAAAAGCAAGAAGTCATGGATGCCTTGTC
>Ga0070754_10000966_pt1 | contig 24058 bp, 28 predicted proteins | sample VirMetDEL_Sep_01_FD_75181 | JGI IMG/M metagenome (GOLD analysis project Ga0070754, IMG submission 75181) | Aqueous microbial communities from the Delaware River and Bay under freshwater to marine salinity gradient to study organic matter... | ecosystem: Environmental > Aquatic > Marine >...
AGGAACCTGGTCACGAAATTCATAAGAAAAGGCTTACTGTACGACCTGTAGTCAACAGCGAGTTTGGGAAAGCTCCACCTTCTTTTAAGGTATACAAGCAAACCAAACAGAATTTGTGCGTTCCGAGATATTATGGCCAGGACCAAGTATCAAAATACGGCGACAAGCGCCCCGAGCCTCAAAGTGTTGATTTTGAATTTAAAGGTGTACTGAGGGATTCAACAAGACAGAATGAAGCATTTGATAAGGCCGTGACAGCTCTCAAAAATGTGGGCGGTGGAGTTTTAAGTCTTCCTTGTGGATACGGAAAAACAACTGTTGCTCTGGCTATCGCCGCGCATATGAAGGTTCGAACCATGGTCGTGGTTCATAAAGAATTCCTGGCGAATCAATGGCGGGAGCGTATCAGGCAATTCTGCCCAACGGCTACAATCGGTACTATTCAGAGGGATAAACTAGAAACGGATTGTGATATTTCCATAGCAATGCTTCAGAGTTTGTCTATGCGAGACTATCCCATAGTAACCTTTGAAAAGTTTGGAATGGTAATAGTAGATGAGGCTCATCACATCTGCGCTCAGGTTTTTTCGCAAGCGTTTTTCAGATTCTGTCCGAAATACACTCTCGGACTTTCTGCAACACCTGAAAGAAAAGATGGTCTTACGGATTTACTTTACTGGTTTTTAGGTCCATCGATTCTTACCATAGAACGCGAACTCAGAGGAAAAACGATTGTGAAAACGTTGGATTTCCATTGTGATCTTTTTACAACCCCCCCACCGGTAACAAGATTTGGAAAGGTTTCTCTGGTTCAGATGATAACGGATTTGGTTGAACACCCAGATAGAAATAGGTACATTGAAAAGATTGCTCGAAAATATTCCAAGGGTTCCCGGCGTTTATTGATTTTATCGGATCGCAGGTTGCACTGTCAGTACCTGGCCGAGGTTCTTGCAGATGTGGGCGTTGGTTTATATATGGGTGGTATGAAAGAGGCACAGCTCAATGAATCTGCAACCAAAAAGATTATTGTGGGAACTTTCAGCCAGGCTCATGAGGGACTGGACATACCTGAATTAGATACTATACTTTTGGTTACACCAAAATCTGATGTGAAGCAGGCAGTGGGTAGAATTCTGCGTGAAACGAAAGGCAAGAAGAATGATCCAATTATTCTTGATATTCGTGATAAATGGGGGTTATTACCTTCTATATACTACAAAAGAAGGAAAATGTATAAGGAATCTGGATTTGAGTTAGATAAGGACAAAGAGGAGGTTGAGGAAGAACCTACCCTAAAAGGTTTCGCGTTTTCAAAATCATGAAAATATCAAATAAAAATACAATATAATGTGTTTTGGACGTTAAGAAAAACCAGTTTAAATCATGAAACTTCTCTTTATATCTGAAACCACATAATTTATTAACAAATCTTGTTAAAAAACAATGTTGATCATTTTCGTAGTATTTCTTTAATTTCCATCCTGCCCACACAGATAACATAAAAAGCAAATGAAATTCGTAATGTCCAAAAAATAAAGATCCTAGATAAGCATACATAGAAATTATATGATGAAGGTATCTGAGTATCTCTATTCTAGTATCTTCCACTCTACATTTTAGACTATTAGCATCCATATAGTAAGACACCAATGTTAATAGTATGAATGGTACTATCATTATTGTTTAGTAACATATTTTTTCTGCTGTTCGGATATTTCCCTCCATTTTGCAAGTATAAGTTCATATTGATAATCATATTTTACACATTTTATTTCTTCCTTCATTTCGTCCCTTTGTTTCTGAGACAAGAAAAACATACCTTATTTAACGTAAGCCAAGAGTTTTAAAAAGTTCAAGGGTCCCAGTGTTCTTCTTTGGACCGCGGGTCACAATAGAACCACCGAATGGAGCTTCCTGCTGTCTCTTCTGCTGCATTTCTCTAACCCTTTTGCGCATTTCAAGAATACGACGAAGCTTGTTTTCCTGGTTCTTTTCGTATTCCTTCTTCATATTAGCCATCATCTTATTCTGATTCTTCTCAATGCGCGCCGCTGTCTTGTAAGGCACAATCTTTACCTTGGTCATAATACCAGCGCAAAGTGCTTTAACATTCTTGAACTCCTGGGGATTCAGACCCACACGGGTAGCCATGCGGTCAAGTTCCTTGCGGCTGTATGTATCACACAGCTTTTGCTCGATACGGAACTTACCCACACTGTTCACGCTGTAACGGGTCATATTAGTCTTGGGGTTGTAGTTACGCTTCACTGGGGATCTGCGCGCGGTGGGTGATACACGCTTCTGCACAACCGTTACACGGGTCGGGGAACGCTTGCGGCGGGGCATCATTGTGTTCACTGCAGACATAGTAAGTTTGTAATTCTCGTTGAGACCAGACTGGGCCATGTTTTTCTTCAACTTGTTCATTCTAGCAATCGCATTGTTTCTAGCCTGGCTTCTGAGTTTGTTGAAGTTTGCGTTCGTGGGGCGGTTCATAGAATTGTAAATGCGATCAGTGAGTGCATTCAGTGCCCTGCGTTCGTTCTGTGTAAGTGGCTTACCCTTGGCGAGGACGGGGCGCTCCATGGGCTTCTTGACTTTGGTGCCCCCAATTTTAAGATAATTAATAGTGGGTGCCGCGGACTTTGGCTTCACCCGGGGTGAAGGGCGATTGTTCACATTTTTGGCCATTCTGACCAGATTAGCCATTGTGGCGTTCGCGGGAACATTCTTGCCCTTGGACTTTATAAAATTCCTAAGCTCGGCCTTGCTCATACCAAGAACCGGCTTTCTGGGCCTGAGTTCTATTAACTCGATATTGTTGTTATTGTTATTGTTATTGTTATTATTGTTGCTGTTGTTATTGTTACCGGCATTCATACCAATAACTTTGCGACCAGCTCTGAACTGGGTCAGAATGTAGCACGCCTGGGCGCGCTTGGGCTTGGTCTTGAACGCAGCAAGCATTGCTTTGGCCCCGGGCGTACCCTGCTTCTGAATAACACTAATCATCTCATCGACCGACATGGCTTTAATACCACCGGCCTTGGGTGCCGCGCGCTTCCCACAAAGATTGGACTCGCGTGTCGCCATATTGTTGCTTTTAATTTTATTCAATATTTTATTCTTTTTGGGTGCCGGCTTGGGGCTATTTTTACGCACCTGAACTTGGGCATTGGGCTTTTGTACTCTGAAATCATCAAAATACGACAACTTCAAAATATCACCGACACTCTTTACTCTACTGTTGTTCTCGATCAGGCGATGGGACTTAATTTTGTTAGAATTTATATTACCAAGTTCCTTGGCTCCCATGGCCTCAATAAGGAAATCCTGAGTTTTCTGGAATTTTCCCATAGATTTCAAAAGATTGTACATGTGATTGAGGAAAAGATGGACATCCTGACCAGTCGTTTTGTTGCGATTAATACCATAATTCTGTTTGTAATTACCACTGTTTACCTTGGGGTTTCGGTGTGACTCGGAGTGAGCCCACCCGAAATCACCGACGGCAGAAATAACGCCCACATTTGGTACCGAAAACATAGCGCCATACTTTCTGGAGCCGGTCTCGGCGGTGCCGGTTTTTATGAAAACATTGCCGGGGTGTACATCATTGTGGCGGAACGATGGTACCTTTTTGTACATAACACCCATAGTCCATAGAATTTGGAAAATAATAGTCTTGACTACCTTTTCCGTAACAGAACTCTTGTGGCGTTCCATCCATCCCAAAAGATCACCACCATTGTAAAACTCATAATACCCAATCGCGAGATGTGAATCCTTTTTGATATTCATATTTTGAGGAAGTCTGCGATTTCCTAGGGGCAGAAAAGCCTTGTTGGGTGGGCATATCTGCAGAAGATAGGGCATAACAATGTGAGGAGTGGAATCCTTACACTTGAGGAAAATGTCCCTATTTATTTTGAATTCTTTGGCCGGTAGAGATTCCTTATAAGGATTGTTCGCTACGGATGCCTTAATAAGTACCTTTTCTTTGCAATCATCTCTGAGGCAACCCACAAATGAAGCACCCTCGGTGCCTGACGCAACATATACAATACCCTGCCTGGGGTTTCTGTACGTCGGGGAATTCGGTAACATGATCGTATTTCGTACAACATTCTTGATACCATTCGCATTCACATAATTAAAGTATGACTCACCAGACCTGGGCTTAAAGGATCTGTACAGAAATGTTTGGGGGTTGCACTTGTCCGATATGCGTATAGAACTCTCTGGGCTAAGCTTAGAGTAATTGGGCGAAGCTGGATTGTATCTCGGCGATGGGGACTTGTTTCTAACTTCGAATCCCTGGGGGCTTAAAGAAGCCTTGGGTGCATTTTTAATTTGAAACATTGGCTTCTTGAGCAATTCCTTCCTCTGAAGGTAATCGGTTACCGACATAACACCTATACTCGCTATTTCGCCATTGTTTCTGTAATTTGTTGTTTTTATATATGGTTTTCCATTTGAATGAAATTTTACTTCTGCCTTTTGGCGCGCGCTTTCTTTTATTTGTCTTGCTTTTCCTTGTAATCTTTGTGGTATTTGTACATCTACTAGTTTATTTGCATTTAGTCTTCTATCTTTTTGATAAATTATTTTTACACCATTGCTAGTAGTTACCACCCTCCTAGACATTTTTATTATATGTATATATTTTTACTCATCGACCTCTTCTGTCTCCTCTACCTCCTCAGTCTCCTCAACCTCCTCATACTCGACCTCTTCCTCGACATCGGACTCGGACTCATCCTTCTTTGTGGTCACAGTCTGGAAAGCAAAGCCCGAAAGCTTATCGGTCGGATGCATGAGAGCCTGGGAAAGGCGCATCGAAACACCAAACTTGTTGTCGATAATCCAAACCTGGCTAATCTCTACAATAGTGTTCAGACTCTGACCCTTCTCAAGATCCTTGAGATCAACAAGCTCCTGGTCCATATTGTAAGTCTCGGGCTTGAACTTGTTATTCTCATCAGCCAGAATCTTCAGCTTAATAGTGGGAGCATACTTATCATCAGCAGGCTGCTTCACAATAGGCGAAAAAAGTGCATCGCGGAGTACATTCTCAGAATGCTGCTTACCGAGCCACTTCTTGGAGTTGGTCGCAACGGTCTTCACAATTGCGTTATCCAGAGCCTCAAGCTTCTGGCGGAGGTCATCGTGACCCTCCAGTGAAAGATTCAGAGACCAGCTCGACTTGCCGGTATTCTGGTCAACAAACTCCGAGACACCAAAAGGTGCGCGCATCTTGGGAAGCTCAAGCTGAATCTTCTTGCGGGCGGCGCCAGAAAGGTACACAACCTTTCCGCCCATCTTGTTCTTGCGAAGCTCAGAGAAGTTGACGTTGGAAGCATCAAAGTTAGCAATGGGGGTAATCATGTTGGAAGCCATGGGTGTGGGTGGTTCTGAAGATACTGTGCCCCTCGTCTTTAAATAAGTTTCTTGCTATAAATTAATGGGACTGTTCAAAGATTGTGGTTGCGGTTGCAATGGCGAGATAGCCAAACAAAAGTTCATAATTTCTTTATTTGCGGCATGTATCTTTTTCATCATAATGAATCAGAATACATTTGAATTTACCAGCAGGGCACTGGGTCCATGGATCGCCGGCCCAGGGGGTTGTCCAACTGTGGCTGGCTTTGGGTTACATACATTGGTCTTTATGCTCGTTGCATTTGGTACAATGATGATTAGAGACCAGAATAGCATTCGTGAGAAAATGCGTATTTCTGCGCTCTCTGCGGCCATTTTCTATATTGTGGCCAACCCAAACACATTCAAACTTATGGCCCGGATACTTGGCAGATGGGTGGCCGATTCCTCAGGATGCCCCTCCATGACTGGTCTTTTGCTGCACACTGGTGTTTTTGTACTGATTATTTACCTAACGATGAATAACCGCAAGGTAAAAAAATGTAACTGTATATCAAATTGAGGACCTGGTGAAACTTTCGATTATTGAACTTGCCTGTCTGCATCTGACCGGTAAAGAAATACCTACAGAAGTGGTCGAAGTTATAATTGAAAAGTCGAAAAAGTGCGGGTGGCCAAAACGTATTCAAAAATCACAAAATAAGAATAGCTGTTTAGACAACGATTTTTATATTGAGAAAGGGGCAAAGAAATGTAAAACAAAGCACAGAATTAAGCGTGCGATGCGTTTTAAAAATCTTCATCATTGAAGGAGATTACATTTTCACTCTCACTGATTCCTACGGCTGACTTGCCGTAGTCACCAACTCTTTTTTCGAAAAAATTGGTCTTTCCGTCGAGACAAATATTTTCCATAAAATCAAATGGATTTTCAGTGTTCCATATGCTAGGACAGCCAACTTGCTTTAGTATTCTATCTGCAACAAACTCAATGTACTTGCCCATAAGTTCATCGTTCATACCTATGAGCTTGCATGGTAAGGCATCAATAATAAACTCCTTCTCACACTCCACAGCACTCTTTACAATGTTGTGAATTGTCTGAACATTTGGTCTATTCTTGAGCATACTAAACAATTTGAGCGCAAAATCCTGATGCAACCCCTCATCCCTGCTGATGAGTTCGTTGGAAAAACACAATCCTGGGAGTAGGCCCCTCTTTTTAAGCCAAAAGATTGCACAGAAACTCCCCGAAAAGAAAATACCCTCAACACAAGCAAACGCAAATAGGCGATGCGAAAACGGAAGCGACTTGTCGAACCACTTCATGGCCCACTGCGCCTTTTTCTGAACACATGGAACGGTATCTATCGCTCGGAATAACTTATCCTTTTCCTCTGGATCCCTAATATATTTTTCGATCAGAAGGCTATAAGTCTCGCTGTGAATTTGCTCATTATACTCTTGGTATCCATAGAATGCCCTGGCCTCGGGGATCTGAACCTCTTTGGCGAAATTGCAATTCACATTTTCAAAAACAATACCATCCGAGGCTGCAAAAAACGCCAGAACGGTCTTGATAAAGTGACGCTCGTTGGTCGAAAGCTTCTCCCAGTCCTGAATATCCTGACTGAAATCAATTTCTTCGGCGGTCCAGAAGCTGCCCTGAGCTTTTTTGTAAAGGTCCCACAGTTCTTGATATTTGATTGGAAATGCAGTAAATCGTGCTGAAGATGGTGCGAGTATGGGTTCAAAGTTTTCCTCCATATATTCTTCCAGATCAAAATTATCACCTATGTGCTCGCCATCTACGAGAATCTGGGGATATACGGAAACCCTCTTTCCACATAACTCTATCAGCTTTGGTTTATCTACAATCTTCTTCTCATAAGTAATACCCAAGTTGTCTAGGTATTCGGTTGATTTTTCGCACTGTATGCATCCATTCTTAGAGAGAACTGTGACCTTCATTATGAAATATACCGTCGAAAATTTTTAATATCAGTAGAATGTATAATGTTCAAACATAATCTTGTTTTATTACCCCTTTTGGTTGCGGCCCTTGCTGGTGCATACAAGACCTTTGAGAAGGACTACTTTGGTGGTTTTGAGACCCAACTTAAGGCCAGTGTGAGTTTTGGTATTCTTGTGTTGGTCCAGGCACTCTTTGGTGGCCGTGGTCTAACTGATACTCCATCAAGATTGGACAAATTTCTCGATAATAAATTTGTGAAATTTTTGGCCCTGTTTCTGATTACGTTTAGTGGTACCCAGGACATAGAGGCTTCTGTTTTTATTGTTGTGGCGTTCCTGTGTGCAATGCAACTTCTGCGTACTGAGGAGGAGCGCAAGAGACATCCATATCTTGTGTGAAACAGCCTTAAGTTAAAGATTATGTAAGATATATACACAATGACTCGCGTGTGGGAAAGTGAAACTCTTTATACCACGGACAAGAAGGGATCTCGAAGACAATGGACAGTTGAGGTTCATGACCTTGGTCAGGGATCCTATGGTGTTCGTCGTATATTTGGTCAGGTCGATGGAAAAATGCAAACTTCCGAGAAAATTATCAAAAATGGGAAGAATTTAGGAAGGGCCAATGAGACCACTGCACGGGAGCAGGCAATTCTGGAGGCCAAGTCACTGTACAACAAACAGAAACCAGATGATAAGATCCTACCAATGCTTGCAAATACCTGGACTCCCAAAACTAAACTGAGCAAAAAGGTATATGTTCAACCAAAACTGGACGGAGTCAGGGTTATGGTTGGGCGAAGGGATGGTGAAGTCGTGATGATGACTAGAACTGGTAAGCCCGTGGTGGGTCTGGAACAGGCTCTCCAGGACCCAGCAATCATTAAACTTCAAGAGGGACAATGGGTAGATGGTGAGGCATATTCACCAGATTTACCTTTTGAGGAAATTTCGGGCAAATTTAGGAAGAATTCATCATGCCCAGAATTGGAGTTTCATGTGTTTGATACTTTCGATCTAAATAATCTTTCTGAGACATTTGAGGAAAGGTGTTATAAAGTTTTTATGTGGAAAAATTCTGTCCCCACTCTCCTGGTTGAGTCTCACAGGATAGAAGAATTCCATGATAAATTTGTGGCTAAAGGTTACGAGGGAATAATCATTCGCGAGGCCCATTCTGTGTATGAGATTGGCTATAGGAGTAAAAATTTATTAAAATTCAAAAAATTCGACACAAATGAATTCAAAATTGTGGGCTGTGAGGAGGGAACAGCCAAGGACGCGGGAACTGGTATTTTTGTGTGCGAGTGTTCGGGTGGTCATTTCAACGTGCGTCCCAAGGGTACTCTGGCGGTCAGAAAAGAGTATTGGGAAAATAGATCCGAGTATATCGGAAAGCTTCTTACAGTTAAACACCAGAGTGTGAGTGTTGAAGGTATTCCTAGATTTCCAGTGGGACTTGCCGTAAGAAATTATGAGTAGTATAGTAATAATGTATGTTTGTGTAATAATTATAATAATCCTTCTGCTATATTTAAATTTAGTTATGAAATATATATATGAAATGGATTATAACCCCCCTTTTCCGGATTTAAGGGGTATTAAATATCATAGTGAAAATCCAAATTCAATTACTAATAAACAGATGATTTCAGCCAGTCCAGAATTATTTATGACCAAATATAATTATGAAAATAGAATGAAATTTACAATTAATTCTTCAAATAATAACTGGGCCGAAAAACAAGAAGATAGTGTAAATGAATTAAGTTATTTCACTATTGCTCGAATAATGGTGGGTCTTTTAATGGGAAAATCTGTTGCACAAATAACAGGTGGTAGTAGCGGAAACTATTTTTATCAATGGTATAATTTGGGTGATTTCATAAGAGGTTCATATGGTTTCTTACATTGCCTGAAAAATGGGGGTGTAAAATATGGAGATGGTATTTTCTTGTACTATGCACATGGATCAAATTCGGTAAAATTATGTAATGATTTGCAGTTTTTATTCTCTTCATTTAGTGCTTTAAAACCCATCATTGAAGATACTGGAGATATAAGTGTGGAAGAAACTAAAAGATTTGTTAATCATATTAATTCCAAAAAACCAAAATGTTTAATGACCTACCCCGCTATACTTTTTAAACACGCACAAAATATATATAAAAATGACATAGAATTAAAACATTTTCCGGATTTCATAGATATTTCCGCGGAATTTTTATTCACTTGTCAATACATGTTTATAAAAAATATTTTTAAAACTTCTGACATTAGGATGTCGTATGGTTCTATAGAAACTGGTCAGGTTGCTCAGCAGATACCTTTTAAAGATTGGAAAAATGATAATGACATGTATACATACGAAATTTTTGAAAATTTATGTAATATAGAAAACGTTGGAGACGATAAAATGGTTATCACGTCAAAGGCATATCATTGCTTACCAATTATTAGATACAAAACAGATGACATTGGTATTGTAAAGGGCAATAAAATATATAATTTGATTGGTAAAAATCCGGGTGTAATTGAATTGAATAATAAAATAACAAAAGCAAATTTAATGGGATGTAATATAATAGATCTTAAAATAAAAAAATCAAAAATTCACATTACAGCATTGGAAAATAATGATTATATAAATGTTATTTTTGGGAATAATTCAGAAATAACGATATGTAATAAACTCAATTGTGAAACTTTGTCGAACCACAATAAAAAGGTCCAAGTCATCACTTAAAGTTTAGAAGCAAATAGATATTAAGTATTATCACTGTTCACCATGTATTACTGCAATCCCAAGGTCTATGATCCTCCTCTGGGCAAGGCCCATTACAGGCATTTCCAGATGCCCGAAGAGTGGGAACCTCACATCAAGCAAATTATCGGCAAGGATGGATGTAATTTCATCAAGGCTACGAAGCGTAGTGGGTGCATGTACATCTGGCACCACAGGGATACCAACATTATCGAAGTGTGGGGACCCCAACATAAGATTATGAATGGTGAAAAGCAGGTTAGAGAAATTGCTCAACGTTATATTAATGATGGAACGTCTCATAACTCGGACTCTCAACCAGATCAAGATTAATAATGGGGGTCGCTTGCATGTGGTGCAGAAGGTGGGAATAGTAAGAGATGTTTTAGAAAAATATAAGAAAACATATCAAATAAAGAGGGGGTATTTAAATATAGATGCGTTTGGGACCCCAATGTGTTTTACATATTTTTGGTTGGAAAACACAAAGGGAGATACGTTGGATGTTATTAAATACATAAATCCAACAGATGAAAAGTATTTTTTTAGTGAAAATGTTATGGCCGGAACTGAGTGCATTGATGATTCAGATTGTAAAATTATGAATGATAATAATTCAGTTTGGTCCAAAGTACACACAAAGGAATTTTTTAGTCAGGACGAATGGAAAATTAGACAAGCAGTAGTATCAAAGCATCCCAATAAAAATTTTCAAATATAATTATAAATGAATAAACACGTGACTCTCGCAATTATACTTATCGCCATTTTCTTTATATTCACCACATGTGGTGCAAAGGAAATGTTCAATCCCAGTCCCGAAGCGGTCGTTGTTATAGAGGACGAGGTCATGAACGACATTATTGCTGACGTCCCTGTTGATACTGACCCCGTTGTAACGGAGGCTATAAGTCCCACAATGAACTCTGATTTTGATGTGGATCTCTCCAATGGCCAGCCGGCGGCACCCATTCCTTCAACTGAATCAGAATTAGGGTATTACAACTTTGCAAAAACCATGTATATGTAAGCCTTAGGTGAGAATGTATTACAGGGCAAGCACTCACACACGCAACACAACATGGACAAGCTTGTGGTTCGTTTTGGTGGAAACGAGCAGATGGCTCGAGCTGTATGGAAGATGAATGAGTCATACAGAAAGATCAAGGAGGAAAGGGAATCCAAGCGTATCAAGATAATTGATTTTAAAGATCTTCCCAAGAAGCCCGCGGCGGGTACCAGGCAATCAACAGCCCAGGCAGTGACTTGTCAGGCCATAACACTCAGTGGGCGACCATGCAAGTTCAAGGCAACATGTGGAAAGTTTTGTAAAAAACATAAGGTATAAGTAAATGGAGACCGTAGTACTGTCTATGTTCATCACCACCGTTCTGGTATACCTGGTATCAAGATATACCAAGCCAACCACTGGTTTCGAACAGGTCGATCACTTTATAGCTTATGTGAAATCTCAGGGTGCATTCATACCCTATATAGCTATTTTAGTAGGATTAGTTTCGTTTCTCACTCAAGAGTTTGTAAATCAGTTTGAACCCGATTCATTATTTCCCTAGTATGTCTATGATCAAAGCTCATCACGCGCGCCGTATAACAGTCCTTTAGATGTTTCACCAAAACTGCGTAATGTGGGTATCCCCATTTCATATTCTTGGTAAACAAAAAGTCATCAAATCCAATCTCCCCTAATTTACACGGAACAACCCAGGGGGTCTTTACATACTCTTTAAGACCACCGTAATCCGTTATAATTATGGGCTTTCCACGCATAGCTGCCTCCACAGCACCCATTCCCACACCCTCAGAGTGTGAGCAATTCACGTAGCAGTGACACCCGTCATGGATCTTTTCCATTTGTTCGTCCGTTATCAACCCGTTGATAACCATAACATTTGGTATATTCAGAGACAAGGGCTTGGCTGCCGTGGATTTTATCACCAATCTTGCATCTGGAAGGTTGCAGTGAGAAAATGCACTCAGAAGCATCTTGATGTTTTTCCTAGGATCCAGGGCGTTACAAATTGTATAGAAATTGTACGGACGGGTCTTGAGTTTGGGAGCTTTATGTACTCGTGGGGGTGCATAGTGTCTCAATATCTTGCACTCTATCCCAGGAAACTGCCGTTCGAGGATATTCTTGCAAAATTCAGAAGGAACAAACATAGGTTTATATTTTTGAAGCATACCATAGAGAGGATTGACCGTTTCTGTTTCACACACAGTCATATAGTAACACTTCTTACACCTCTTGATAAGTTCATCAATCTGTTTGAGCTGATGCTCGATTGGAAGCATAAACACAAAACCATACTCATACTCTGATTTCTGAGGAGTTTGGTGAAATTCCACATATTCTCCGTCAACCAAATTTGCATATTTACGAGTTACTTGGCCTATACCAGATAATATATTTGGTCCCACAAATAACCAACTCATCTTACTTAAAAATTACAATCAATTTTTTAAGTAGTTATGTGGTGGGTTTCATTCAGAGAAACCGGCGACTTTGCAGATATACCCCACTTGTTTCACTTTCTGGAACTTCTTATGGTATTTTTCGCTAAAAAGCCCAACCCGGACAAGGTTTCACACATCACTTTTCCCGATTGGGAAGGAGATTCCTGGAAGGGAAAAAATGGAGTGAATCACAACGAGTGGATTCTGAAGCGTATGTATCCGGGCGTGGTTTTCCAGGATCGTAAGGACGATGGGGAAATGACGGTGATTGATAGGGCCAGCCTAGACGGTGGAAATATCAGCAAGTCCTGGTGTAAGTACATACGGCGTTTTGATCCATACTTGTGGGCCAAAACTCTTAAAATTCAGCACACACCCAGTCGTCACCCAGTGGTTACCTATGTGAGTAGACAAGGTGCGAGGGTTAGGACCCTAGATCCCCAAGTTCATGAAAATTTTGTAAATTCGATGAATAATATTCCAGATATTGAATTTGTGGTTATTAAAATGGAAAGTCTACCATTTGAAGAACAGTTCCATCTCGCGAACAGAACCGATTTACTCATCGGGGTACATGGTAATGGTCTGAGTCATGCGGCCTTCATGCACCCACACAGAAATGTAATTGAAATATTTGTACCCGGTACTATTTTCGAGTGGGACTATTATACCCTCTCAAAGATGATGGGCCACGAATATATGTGCATTTTCAATTCCAGTCCATGTATTCCACAAATGTTTGTAAAAAATAGATGGGCGCGCTGCACATCATGCTCGATACCCATGGAGCCAATTAGTGCAGTAATCGATCAAATTAAAGAAGAACACTAAATTAATAGCAATGATCTCTATAGATGATAGAATTGCGTTTTATATAGGGGATCAAAAGGCCCCTTTTACAAAACCCAATGATTATGCAAAGGGATATGATGTTCCAATATGCATAAATTTACCCACTTATAAACACAAATATCACACTATTCACCCCGGGACTGCGTACCCACTTGACGTTGCACGGCTATCCAGGTACTCTAAGAATCCAAATCTGTGGATGCAGTGCGGGGATTCTCCGTACATAGGTTCAAATTATCCAGTCCTGGTAAAGATCAGAGATACCCAGAACCCAGACTCCAAGGGTGTGCTTGCAAGTCTGGAAAGTCCCAGACACTGGGGTGATCTGTTCAAACATGAAGATATGGACTGGCACGACAAGCGTTCAGATTTCATATGGCGCGGGGCAGACACAAACAGGAGGGGTCTGCGTCTGGATTTTGTAAAACGATATTACCAAGATTATAATGTGGGATTTTCACAATATGCCCAGAACGCCAAGGAAACTCCCAATTTGTATCCACAGAGGTACATAAAGGGGTCGGTGAGTATTGACGAAATGCTCAAATACAAGTATCTTCCAGTTGTGGATGGTAACGACAAGTCCTCATCTTTGGGCTGGGTCCTGGGTTCAAACTCCGTACCCATAATGCCCAAGCCCAGATTTCATTCGTGGCTCTGCGAACCGTGGTTGGAATCTGGGAAGCACTATGTGGAGTGTCTGCCGGACTTTTCAGACCTGCTTGAGAGGGTGGCTTGGTGCAGGGACCACGACCAAGAGTGTTCAGAAATTGCAGAAAATGGAACAAAATTCATGCTGCAGTTTATGAACCCCATGACTGAGAGTTTCATTGAAAAGAAAATAATTGAATATGTTAATGAACATTAACAAGGTTCTCATTGAGGCTGCATTTGTGGGTGCTTTCTTTAATATAGTATACAATCAGGTTCCAGAAAATATTCCTTTTAAGGTTTTTGTGACCGCGGCGCTTATACACATCGCATGGGAATTACTTGGTATTAATAGATGGTATTGCAAACATGGCGCGGCGTGCAAGTAAATTTTTACATATCCTTGGGGTCAACTAGATCAATTGGGCAACTCTGGCCGTACTTTCTACTAGGACTGTGCATCAAATACATACAATCTACAACTTCATCATCATTGTAACCCACCAGACTCACAAAGTGATCTGGGTTGCATTCAATACACTTCTCGACATCCGCCATCAAAACCTCAGTCTGCTTTTGGACCTCCATCCAATTTGTAGCACGGGGCTTACGAACCGTGGATTTCCAGGGGCGAAACGACTCCAAATTTCCATTTGAACTCAGATGAACTACTGGTCTGACCTGATTGAAGAACATCTCGTTGATCCTAACGCTGGCCTTGAGCTGCTGCATACTAACTGGGACACAGGGATTAGGAGACATTTTAAACATATTTCTTACAAAAACTTTAACTTTCTACCGAGTGATCTATTAAGCTTCAGAACCAAATCATCACCTGACCATGGATTACCATCTTCCCCGTCGTTTATACATTCCTCTAATATACTAGTTATCCAATTTTCATTAAGTTTTATGTTGGTTACTACATTACTGAATCTTTCAAAATTACTTTCATATAGGTGCTTGAATTTATAAAATGTAGTGTTATATTTCGATTTTATAGATGAAATTACTACGGACCTGCATATATCCATATCATCTATTTCAATTTCTCGTATTTCACCATTGGCGAGTGAGAATAAATAGTTGTGTTTCTGTTTGTTTTTTATATCATATTTCTTTGCAACACTATCTTCTTTCAGAGAACAATTCGAAAGTATATATCTATCCCCGTAAAGTTGTGGTAATGTATGTGCCGTACATACATTGTCCATATTCGCAACTGGATAAATACTATACAGTGTCGATTCTGAAATTATTACTATAGGCACTCGAGTCATGCATCGTATACCAGAATTTCCCGGTTCTAACCAGAACCTGTGATACATATCATTCCATTTAACTGATCCACAATTTTTTTCTATAAATTTAATGAGTTTATCAGTTATTTCAAGTTTTGGTTGTATCATCGCATGCAGCAATTCTTTCACTCTACCTGTGCTAGCAAAAAGTTCAAATAGTTTCATCGGTAAACTATATCCCCGTTCTATTACATACCCAATAAGTGCATAGTCTTCTATCGTAGTAGGTTCATACAGTGGTGTGTTTTTTATTTTGTGTAATAATTTTATCATCTTATTTCGTATCTCATATTTTCCAGCGTATTTCGGGATAAATATTTTGTCTTTTTCATATTTATCAGATACATTTTCTGAAAATTTATATCCGATTATAGCACGGAATGTGGTTTTATCTGTTAGTTGCATGAGCTTACCGGACATTGCTGTTGTGAATACCATGTGAGCGAACCCATGATCGGTCCAGTCATTCTGAGTTTCATGTGGCTTTTTATTAAGATCACACGAAAAATCGTGTTTCTTTTTTATCGTAAGTAACACATCGATATCTGTTTTTTCATGAAACTCTGACGATGAGACTACTGTATTAATGTTCATTTTTATGTTATCTGATAGTTTTACATCACCACCTATGTATTCAACAAGTTTTGTTGTTAGTTCGTCCAGTCTGTTTATAAATACTCTCATTATATGTTTCGACCTGGACAACATAACATTCACGAATGACCAGTATTTCAATTCAAAATTTGGATCATCTCGTACATATTGTTTAATAACAGAATCACTCGGTGTTACTACATATACTAATTTCCTACCATCTCCCTGGGAAGAGTGTACTGATACCATACGCGCTATATCCTCAGATCTACCGAGATCTATAGTTTCTTCGGTTGATGTATGTAAATATGAAAGCCATTCATTAGTATTCATTTTTTCCGGAAAAAGTTCGGCGCACAAGTTGTGAATCTGTGGCTGGAGTTCACCACTAAACACCTTATCGTATGTTGGAAGACAAACTACAAGTACGTCAGATGGAGACAATTTATAGTTTAATAAATCATTTCTCATTGTATCTATTATAGTATCTACGTTCATCCCGTGTATAGATATTTCCATAATTTCAGGTGCATCTGGATGTGCCCTCGGGCGTTTGTAACCAAGTTTTTCATATGGTATGATTTTGTTCAATAATTCAACACCATCATTTGAAAATCTTCGAATATAATCACCCTCATCATACTCCATAATTATATTATCCTTATCTTCAAAAAATTCTTTTGCCGAACAAAGCAAATTGTACGTGTCGCCAGTGCTCTGTAACCCATCTCCACATAAATGCAAATCATACCCAGAATCTATCATTGTCTTATACAATGCACCCATATAACCACGTGCTGGAACCTTTGTAGCCTCATCCACAACAATCAACGTTTTGCAACAAAATCTAACACTCTCGCCTTTGAACTGAATAATTCCCATACTACCAAGTGTAGGTCCATTATTTTCTATATATTTGGCCTTTCCGGTAAATGTACATATCTCATTCTCATCACTGTTGTTATTAGAAAGTTGATGAAAAAGTGAATCAATTGTGGCTATAATTATCATTTTATCATTGGTTACATACTTGAAAGCCTTATTATACACATCTCTTGTATATTCAAGGCCCATAGTTTCTAGATGTTCGGTTATTTGTTTATCTAGTACCTTTTTTGGTGCATGTTCCTTGCATACACACACGATAATATCATGCTCGGAAGTTTCAAGTATCCTACTTGCTAATGAGAATGTTTTCCCAGAACCAGGTGGATCTTGGCGAATATATACTTTACTTGGTTTAACATTTGGTTCTATTTCAATAATAGAACCATCTTCAAATTTTTCGACAAATTGACTAATTGTAATTGGAACTACTTTTGCAGTAAATTTTTTAAAATTTTTGGTTCTGACTGGATACACATGGTCATCATCAACATACACAAATATTATAGTATCACGTATATCATTACACATAGAACATATACTCTGACTACGTTCTAGATCAAGGCAAATATCATTATTAGCATGTGAACCATTAAATAACCATATTACATTGTATCCATTTTCTTTCCAATTATCCGTTCTATATTTCACGGCGTCTGATTTATAATAACAATTTTGAATTTCGCAAATAATTTTAGAACTGTTATTACAAACATCAGCTATATTTTTTCCATCTGGAGATTTGATTTCTAACCATTCTTTTCTAAATAGATCCTGAATGCGATTGTGCCACTGACCGGGCATTTAAACATATTTCTTACAAAAACTTTAACTAAGATACTTTGCTATCCTAACTTTGGAATTGTGTCCAAATTCATCTAAAAGCGCCGCTACCTCTGGACCCCATGGAGTCTCAGATACAACATCATGAATAGTCATGGTCAACACAAGATCCTTATCATATTCTTCCGATATGCGTGTAAGATATCGCGCAACTTCCGCGTCTGAAAGTGGGTGACCTTGAATGGTATACTGTCTCACTAGCTTGCTCGACGAGGCGTCGTCTTCGAGTTCCTCTGCCCGGGCGGGGTCGAAGCTGGTGTCTTGCCCAAGGGTTGACATTGCGAGAGCTGCACGAGAGCCTCTGCGGCAAGAGCAACGGACCGGGTCGTGGCGGGCATTATATACCCATAACTATATTTGCACACAAGGTGTTTCCATACACAATTTTTATCTTCTACGCAAGTTCATTAGCGCATTATTGCGCCCGTTGTTCCTGTTCATAGCAATGCGTGCCCTGGTGCGGTATGCGATGGGTCTGTTATTAGGAGTGGCCCTTGCATTACTGGCGGTAGAAACCGCACTGGCGACAACACCACTGGCCAGTGCAGCACCGAGCCATTTGGTCAGGTTCATTACGGAAGTTCTTGTAAGGCGCAACAACGAAGTGCCGGCATCCACCATAATATTCTTGCTCCCCGGGGCTAGCAACTTTGCCGCATTGAACGCAGCCTTTACCTGCCCACTGCCTATCATTGCAGTTGCCTGTGCCGAAATGTTACCAAGCATATTCATCATAAGACGAACGGCGGCCTCATCGAATGCAAATTTGGTAGCGGCAACACTCGCCATACCGGCGGCAAGCTCCACCGCCTGTCTTCCACCACCCAATAACTGTGCAGCCGGCCTCTGAACAATTGCGTAAATTGCAGGTATCACAGCGTTCATGAGAACGTACAGAACTCTGGCGAGGGTGTTTATATCATTCGAAATTGTGCGCTCATTGAATGTAGAAATATTCGCCAGTCTCTTTGTCTCCTGGAGAATAAGCCCAAATGCAAGCTTGATGGACAGTATCAGCAGAAGAACAGTCTTCATAATACCCGCATACACGCGGAACTTCTGGGCATTCAGATTGTTCGCCTTGCGTCTGATTTCCTCTACATTGTTTCCTCTGTAGTTATTTACAGCGCGGTTCGCTGAATTGTAATTCACAATAGCGCGATTGTTGGAAGCTCTGGTGTTGTACCCTATGCGGCGGAGGTTATTAATAATACCTCTATTCGTGCTAGTGATACCAATCTTTCTCAGAAGTGCCTTGTCGTTTCTGGAAAGGAAAAGCCCACGGACAAAACCCTCACCCTTCTTGGCCGCAAACGCCAAGAGGGTAGAAAGAGCCGGTATAGCAGCCGCAGACACCCGGGCAAGAAGCAAATCTGGGTTATTTTTGAGATCCGGATTCTTGTTATAAAAACTCGTCATGTAGGTATTTAACATATTACGGTTATTTGCATAATTTAAAGAACGTGGTATATTCGCCACGACAAGATTTGACCGGTTGTTAACTGGGACTAGAGACATTTATTATAGAAATATATTTTTTACTTAGTACTCTTGAAAATAGACAGAATACCACGGGGCTTGACTGGGACAGCCATGGGCTTGGTCTGGACCTGAGGTCTCTTCGAAACCTCATCACCCTAGTCGTCAAAAACCTTAGAACCGGAACTCTCTGTGTGCTTGGAATTTGTGAAAATGGAAGAAAACATGGTTGGCGCGTATATTATTACATATATTTTATTCTTTAACTATATAATCTTTCGCCTTTTTGGGTGTCGTGCAAATCTTATCGGAACAGTGGTCTCTGTTCTGGTAAATTGACTTTAAACTCCACCTACCAAGCTGGGGTTTTTCCTGGACAGTTCAACATTACATCTTTAAATTTCACACTCCTCATTGCTCCTCTTGCTAATCTCCATCAGCTTCTCTCTAATCTCCTCGCGGCGCTTCTCGATTTGCTCTAGTTCCTTGTTGAGGCGGGCGACCATGTCTGCCTCGCTCTCCTCCTTGGGCTTGGTGTCGCTGTCGATTGCGTTGTTGGCCAGCTTATCCACGTGGTTGTTGTGCTGATGCGACTCTGACGCATCAGACCCGACGTGAGCCTTGACCCACTCGAACTCGATGCGGTCTGGGTCCAGTTCCAGAATCTTCTTCCATAGACCGTCGTTCTTAACGTCTGCACCAGAGGCAGTCTTCCAGCCCTTGCGGACCCACCCCTTGATCCACTTGGTACAACCCTTGAAACAATAGTCAGAATCGGTGATGATTTTGGTCACACCGGGAACCTGCATTGCATTGATAATTGCAGTCAGTTCCATGCGGTTGTTTGTGGTTCGCTCGGCAGAACCCCAATTCTCTAGACCCGTCTCTGGACAATACAGGGCCCATCCACCCTTCCCGGGGTTGCCGTGACAGGAACCGTCTGTGTAGATGATCATGATGCGTGTGTAAGACTTGCCCAGTGTTGGTCAGTGACCTGGGGCGGTTTCATACACGTTTTAGTCAAGATTGTGTTTTTTAAAAAAGTTATGTAAACTTCCTAACCTTTTCGATATATGTTTTAAAGTCATACATTGAAAAGGTCATTGGTTCGAGGGACATACACCATGTGCAGTACGAGCGATCATTCATATAGACATCCTGATACGTTCTTCCGTAGTATTTTCCAAAACCGAGTACTTTCTGTCCCTCGAGTTTCATGTTGTGATACATAAGGTCAAATGGGGTATCCATGGTGCGTGCTTGTGTGTAAGACTTGCCCAGTGTTGGTCAATGACGTGGGGCGTATTCATACACGTTTTTAGACGAAAAAGTTTTTTTAAAAAAAAGTTATGTAAACCTATTAACATATCATATCTTCAAATTCTCGTTTTAATCTGTTCTTGCATACTTTGTAAGATGGATTTGATACAGATTCTTTCCACTGTTTTTTTATAATATATGATGCCTTTATCCTGGGAAAAACATCTTTATCTATGTAATCATTGTATAACGATGGATACACAGAAATTCCAATTGTATTCATTGCATTTTCAATAATTGTTTTAAAATTACTTTTTACGGTTTCATAATAAGCACCTATACTATTCAACAGTTTTAATTGTGATCTAATTGAGTTAAATATGCACCATTTAATTCCATATGTTAAATCTGAATCAATTTTGAAATCAATAAATATTTCATCCATTAATACAAAGTCATCCATCTCATCCCATTGAATAAAAAGGCCATTCTCCCACGCCCATTTAAATTTATGTAATTCGTCAAGGTTAATATTATATAAATTTTTTTCAATCTTATTTATATCTTCTAATACATATTCATATGATTTTTCTTGTAGCATTAATTCTTCATCTCCAGTGAGACGTATCATGTTTCTACATGTTACAAGTTGGTAACCTCTAAGTACTTCCTAGCACACCTAGCGCTAATCACAAATCTGGTCTTATCACGAAAGTCTACATCCCCGGGAAATCCATTGATTATAACATATTTAAGGAGTTCTGCGATCGTAGTTATGTTATAATCACACTCGAGTTTATAGGCAAGTGATGGGCCTATACCTATGATATCAGTAATTTTGTTTTCTTCACTTTGTTCCATTTGGATCTTGAGAGTGTACTCGGGATCTTCGTGGAACCAGGACATCATGGTGTGTGTTTGACTTTAGTTGCGCGCGGACACAAGGTGAATTCACACACAAATTTACTCCAAATTGTATTTTTAAAAAATAAATCGATTTTTACATGAGAAGACTCTTAAGTTCCCTAAGTTGCGCCCTAAGCTTGGTTACCTCTGAGTTGGTCTCGGGCTTGGTGTAAGGACTCTTGCACCACCCATTCCCAATTGCCTTGATAAGATCGTCGTCGGTGATCTTGTACTTGATCATGGTTGTGTCCCTGGGCTTGCGACCGGTCTTGGAAATGCGCTTGAGTACTGCGATCTTGGGGGTCATCTTGATCTTCTTGGGGCGCTTGGATCCCGTAAGCTCAGAAGGCTTAATCTTGTACTTCTTGATAGTACTATCCCTGGGAACCGTACCGTTCATGTTGTGCTTCTGGATAAGCTTGCCCCTTTTGTTCGCCATAAGCTTGTCCGGGTTCTTCTTCCAGTAAGAATTCATGTAGGTGCGCATGTACTCCTTGTTGTTGGAAACCATGGTGTGTGTTGTGTGAGCGAAAGTTGGTGACCATAATTCATCATGTACTTGGGGTGAATTCACACACAAATTTACAAAATATTTGTATAAAGTAAATGCTGTGTGAATATAGAGACATTTTTGGAATTTCAGGACAAGGTGTTCATTCTACGCGCTTGCTGGACGTGGCGCTCTTTGACTACATTGGGACAATAGTGTTGGCCATAATTGTTTCAAAATTTACAAAATTACCACTGGTATTATCAACTATTCTAATGTTCGTTCTGGGGCTGGTTCTCCACTGGGTCTTCTGTGTCCCCACTTCCGCTCTCAAATTCCTGGGTGCTAGCACCAACTAGGGAATTCAGATGATTTTCTACATTTTCTTGCTGAATCTTCAGACAGATGGAAGAATTAGTGTTTGACTTTGAGAAACCACATAGGGCACCCACGCCATTGTTCAGAACAACCCTGATACGCAGGTTTGTATTGACTTCCTCGCCAGATGTAATACATTTACGCCATATCTGTCTACTCGATTTCCCCTTCCCTTGCTTGAAAAACACTTTCCAATCTGGGGAAGAACAGAGGACAAATTCCTTGAAATTATCCTCGCACTTGGGGTAATGAATAAATCTGCTATTCTTCTTATCGGTCACAATCACGTGCTCAGGGTACTTTTCGTAGAGGTCACCCAAAATACGTTCGACCTCTCTCTCCCACACCTGCGGAAGTCCCAAAATCTTATCAAATAAAGTTTCGGTATATTCTCTGATCTTCTTCTCATTGTGTTTATAATCTTCGGGGGTATAGTCCTCACACTTCTTCCTGATTCGATTCTGAAAAATTTTATTAATTTCCTTCGAAATCATAAATCTGGAGGTATTTACCCAATCGTGAGTCGCACCAGACCAGTTCTTGGCGCTTATACCCTGAATTTCATTACCACACACGGCATCGATATCTGAAGTTGTCTGGGTACCACCTCTTTGAATGAAGTTCGTACCCTCACTAAAAATGCTGGAAAATAGTCCCAGATTCAAAAGGTTCAACAAATTTTTCTCATTCTTGATTCCAATTTGGTGAACCCCACGTTGGTAAGGCATTTATCTATATTTGTACATAGTCCTTAAGCTGTTCTCATACAAATCTTGACTTTACTATCTCTTCTACATCTGGATTTGCATCCACGAGGGTGCAGGATCGGCCCAGATTTTCGCAGGCCTGGGCAGTTGTTCCGGAACCACACATTGGATCCAGAACCTGGTCACCGGGGTCCGAAGAAATTTCAATGATTCTCTCCAAAAGTTTCAAGGGTTTGGCCGTTGGATACTTCCTACCCTCTGATCCCTGGGATATCGAGTGAATATCATCCCAAAGATCTGTGCAGGGTTTTCCAGGATTTTCATGAAGATAAATCTTTTTATACAACTTCCCATCCTTTTTGGAAGGAAGATGGACCCGGTCGTCCTGAACCAACTTTTGAAGTTCTGTCTCCTTGATCCTCCACCCACTTTTGGGATTAAATGTTTTGTCCCCAATCGTTATCTCATACATGTAGCCCTTTTTGGTATTCTCAGTGACCAGGTGTCCGAGAGAATAGTTGCCCCTGGAATCCTTGTTGTTGAAAGAATTCTTCAGATACACTGGATCTTTTGCTTGATACACCACATTAAACTTGGGCTTGGGCACCTTGTTGCATTTCCAAATAATATCTATGGTGGTTCCAAGTTTATTCTTTACATTATTCTTTGAACGTGCCTTTTTCCAGAAAATTGGTTCAACACATTTGAATTTTGATCGAACTACCTTTTCTGGTATAAACATACACGTGGCCGAAATGTGAAAAAACAGGGTCCCGTCCCTTTCCAAAAGATCATACAATTTATCGATACACTTTGTGATAAATTCTTCATATTCCTGGTCAGACCATTTATCTGAAAACCCCCTCGAATCACTCGCGCTCATAGCATAAATTCTATCTGAATTGAACGGTGGATCAAAATATATTGTACGAAACTTTTTATTTACATCAAATTCTAAAAAATTTCCAATATGGAGATCATACATCCTACCGTAAATTATTATCTAACCTTTATGTAAACATAATATGGTTAATAAACGGATAGCCATTGGGATTTTTTTAATATTGATCATAGTTGGTGTAGTCCTTGCCGTGTATTTTACACAAGAAAG
>Ga0070754_10000968_pt1 | contig 24034 bp, 40 predicted proteins | sample VirMetDEL_Sep_01_FD_75181 | JGI IMG/M metagenome (GOLD analysis project Ga0070754, IMG submission 75181) | Aqueous microbial communities from the Delaware River and Bay under freshwater to marine salinity gradient to study organic matter... | ecosystem: Environmental > Aquatic > Marine >...
CAGACCCCGTTATAGAGCCGTCTCCCGTTATAAATCTTACAGACCCCGTTGTATATGCTGTTATTTCAAAAGATATAACTACCTTTTTACCCGTCAGGCCTTGAAAGACATTCGGTTGAGCTAAGTTGCTGATTGAGGGCTGTGTGCCATCGCAAGCCCAAGAGCCTGATGAAGGGCCTGATGCACTCCAACCACCATTTGTAATGTTCCAACCACTAGCATCAGCAAACTCACCGTTCGTAACATATTCAGGCGAACCATAAGTAGGCGTTTCTGTAGCTGCTATTTCTTTTAGTGAAACGTTACTTATTTCAAAAGAAACTCCTGCGTCAGCTGTATAAAAATCAAACCTAGTAGAAGGTAAAGGAGCAACCACTTTTTCTGTATACGTGCCCGCGACACTTCTAGATGTAAGGTTTATTGAACTTTGAAAGCTTGGAGTTACGCTACCACCCGAAATGCTATCTATCGTAAACGTAACTACATAAGCTTTTTGAGATATTGTTACAGATTGATAGGTAGGACTATAAGCAGTTGAACTTGTACAAACCAACTTACCACCTACTATTGATGTGTTATTACCAAAAGTCCACCCATCTGTTGGGTCGGAAAAATCTCCGTTTACAAGCTTCTCAGGCTGCGCCGTGAGAGGTGTTTTATTTCCGTTTGATACCGTAAGTGGTATACCTAAATATTTTGCCATTTTTATTCTTTTTAAATAGTTGTAATACTAGTTACTTCCAAAGGTAACTTCACCTTTAAAGATGACTTGGTGTAGTCTTCACTTGCAATTTCAGCAACAGCATCTACAATAGTATCCTGTATAATGTATGAAGCGTCAGAAGGAGTCGTAACAATTTGAACCCTAGCTTCATTATCTCCGCCGTTATAACGAATCCAAGTGTTTTCACTATTGTTTTTAACTACATGTTTAATTCTATTTACTGAAATTAAAACGTAGTTGTCGTCAGCGTCATTGTATATCTCTAAAAACTTTTCCATGTCTAAACTATGTTTACTAATATTATCTCTAAAGGGCAGTCATCGGTAATGTCAATTGTTGCATTCGTCCAATTTGTTTCTGCCATCTCTTTAAACTTATCCTTTATAAAGTCCTGAACAAGTTCCCCCGCGTCTGCCGCATGATACAATGTAATTTGGTCGTTATTGTTTGGTGAAACGTAGTTTACATTTGTTCTAGTGCTATCAGTTGGCTCTTGCATAACGGTAATAAATCCGTCTTGAGGAATTATATAATCCGCACCACTTACTGTTATTGTTAAAAATTTTGCCATAATTAATTTATTGTTATGCTTGTTACCGCTACCGGTAGTTTAACTTCGATGAAAGAATTGGTATACCCTTTTACAGATATTTTTTTAATCGCATCTACAATTGCGTTTTGAACCAAAAAACCTGAATCTGAATTATAAGCAATCTCAATAGTATCTAAGGTTGACTCTTTAACATTAAAAATAATGTCTGTTCTTGTATTGCTGTATTTATTAACAAACTTTACATCACTTGCATTTACTACAACATATCTTGAAGACGAGTCATCGTATATCTTTAAAAACTTTTTCATTTTACTGTAGGGCTAAATCTGTTATTGTAAAAGGAGACTTTCCTGTAATATCTACCACGGCATTTCTCCAATTTGTTTCCGCTAACTTTACCATTTCATCTTGTATAAAATCAGCTACTTCACTTCCCGGGTTAGAGGCGTGAAAAAGAGATATTCTCTCTAAAGCATTAGCTGATGTGTAATAAATTAAAGTTGTAGTGTTGTTATTTCTTTTTACAAATATAAATCTATCTGCAGGAATTAAAAACTTTCCGTTAGCACCCGTGTCTATCTTTAAAAACTTTGCCATAATAATTAATCTATTTCTATTTGTGTTACACTAACAGGTAAGTTTATATCTATTGTTGCTTTAGAGTAAGACTTACACATTAACTTTTGAAAAGACTCTATAACCAAACTTTTAATTTGTTTATTAACATCAGCAGAAGCTGTGTTATATCTTACTTTTACATTGTTTTCATCTTCATCCTGCGTATTGTAGTCAAAAACAAGAACATTATTATTAGCGGTCTGTACAAATTTAACAGCATCAGCGTTAATAGCTACATACCTTGAGGTTGAGTCATCGTATATCTTTAAAAACTTTTTCATAATGCACTGATTTCTATGTTTTGTATAGTCGCAGGAGCAGAAGACGTAACATCTACTACAGCGTTTCTCCAATTAGTCTGCGCTAAATTAATAAGTTGGTTTTGTAAAAAGTCAGGAAACTCATGACCTGATAAAGAACCATGAGTAATTACTATTTTATCAAAATCATTTTGAGCTTCGTAATAAGCCTCGGTAACTGTGTTACTAGACTTTTTGCACATAATAAAGCCATCGGCGGGAACTACATGCTTACCTGCACTAACAGTTGTAGCTTTAAGAAATTTTGCCATCGTTAAAAAAAATATTAGATGATTAATAATGAAACAAAGATAGCAAAAAAAAAGGAAGCATTTCTGCCTCCTCTTTTACTACTTGGTCTCTGCGACCTTCTCTAAGAACTCAAGGACATCAAGCCCCTCATCGCTCTGTAAGTATGACGACACCACATACAACGGGTCCTCACCGAAAGGTATTGTCAGCATACGCTTCTTGTTGCTTGGCGTATTAAAGAATACCTCTTTCTTATTGTTTCTAAACGTCAACACGCTCTTATCAAAGAACGACTGAACCTTAGAGTCAATATGAAGAGAAGCATCTCCTACAACCGCTAAGAATGCGTGCGGGTCCTGCTTAGCGAATAAAAGAATATCCCTTCTAAGCTCAGACGATGTGATATTGCTTGGGTCTGTACCAAACGCTACACGGGTTACAGCCTCTATCTGCTCTATTGAAAGTTCACGAGCTGCAATCAATGCATCAACCTCTACGTTAAGGTCTTCTACTATCTCCTTAGCCTCTTTAGCTTTGTCAATAGCAGCATACTTAACACCATTAGATGGGTGTATCTCTAAGAACTTCTGTAATACCTGATTTGTTTTTGGAACTGTAAGAAAGCCGTCATCGAATATGATAGGCTCTAATATTGCATTCCCATCTTGCTCATCCTCAAACGGACTCTTTTGGTTTCTTGCGTATCGAAGGGCTCTATTCTCGCCTTTCTCCTCATCAAACCATAGCAATGGAAATCTTCTTGTGTTTCTTGATGCGAGCATAAATGATAACGGTACACTGCTACCCAATAATTTATACTGCTTGTCTACGTACTCTACTGTTTTTTTCATTTGAATTTAATTAGAATTTAAAAAAGTAAAAGAGAGTCCGTTATAACGGACTCCCTTTTTAATATACTACTCTTGGAATAAGAAGAAGTTGTTTGCACCTAAGGTACACACAGCTCTCTCAGACAAGAAGTTAACCTCCATTGCATCCAAGCTAGAAGTAGCTGCGCCACCTGCTGAACCTGTAATCCAAGTCTTGTAACGTCGGTCTTCAGTTTGTGAAGCACGGTAACGTACATGTAAGAAAGGACGCTTAGCGTTCTTACCTAAGATTTGGTCATACACTGAAGTTGAACCTGCAGGAACTAACAATCCGTTAATTTTTCCTGAACCTGCTCCTGATGGTAAACCACCGCGCATAGTTGGGTCATTCAAGTATTTCCAATCAGACTTGTAGAAGTCATAACCTCTTCGGAATCCTGTGAATCCTAAGTTAAGAGCCATTTCTTCGTCATTGTCAAATAGTCCGTAAGACGTACCACCTGCACCGTAAGAGTTCTGAGCAGCTAACATGTCATCAATGTCGAATCCGAACTGACGGTCAACAAAGATTACGTTCTCCTCAATAGAACCTTGCTTGTCAAGACGTTGGATAACAGCGTCAAAGTCACCCAATACGTTAGGGTTACCACCTGACCATACGTTACCTCTTGTCTCTACAGCGTAGAATACACCTTCAGAACCTGCGTTTACAGTTCCTACTGCAGCAGTTGAAGTAGATAAAGCACCTTCTGCACCTGAGTTTGGAGCTGCAGGAATTGCTTCCAACATAGCTGTTTCTAGGTAGTCATCAAAACGAAGACGAGTTTCGTGCTCAGACTTTAAGTACCAAAGGTATCCTGTAGCACCGTTCTCTGTAGTAACCTCAACCCATCCGATTTGAGCCATATCAGAACCTGATACTGCGTACTTATCTTTAAGGATAATTGGTTTGTTTTCAAAGAACACGTCATCAGCTTCCAAAGAACCTTCCATACCTGTTGTTCCTTTTTTGAACTCAGAACCGTAAACAAAGCAAGTAAATGTCTGTGCTGCTGCAAAAGTTACTGTAGCCTCGTAGAACGCTGCAACAAAAGTACCTGCTGCTGTATCAACAGAAGTTACAACTGCTTTAAAGTTTTGACCACCTGCATTGTTGGTGAACATAACCGTTTGACCTACACGAATAGCGATAGCACCTGAATTTGGAGGAACTAAAGCATCGTTAACTGTAAATGTAACTGCAGTTTGAGCTCCTGTAGAAGCTGTTGTTACGTCTACGTATTTAGTGTGAAGCCTTCCTTGCTCAGCCCATTTGATAAGGTCTGAGTTAGTTGGCATCTCTGCTCCTACTAATCGTAGGAAAGATGCTACGGTACGGTTACCGTAACGCTCGAATTCCTTCTCGTAAGTATCAGGTAGATACTGATTCAAGAAGTCGAAATTTGTAATGTAGTTGCTAGCTGTAGCAACCTGCTGTGCACTCGGCTGTAGATTAAAGGCCGGAGTGCCCTGTACTGAACCTGCCATTGGTTTTTCTTTTTAAAATTATTTTCGTTTAATACTCCTAATCTTTAAACCTCGACCTGAGTCGTTACTTAAAGATTTATACTGTGTTCCTGATTTAACAGTTGAAGCAGGGGCGTTGCGAGTCTCCATATTAATATTCTTAGTCTTCCTCATAACATCCTCTGTTGCGTTTGCTTTACCCTGCTCATAAAAAAATTGAGCAAACTTCTCAGGATTCATTGCAACGGCTAGTGCTTTGTGGTATCCTGCAGCGTCATTCATAAGTCCATTATCATCCAAATACTTGTTAACAAAATTCATTGGTGATAGCTGAGCCTTTTTTATTTCCTCTGCACTACCCGGATTAAAAGTGATTTGGTCATCTCCAATCTTGAACTCAAAACCTTTGAACTCATTGTTAAAAACCTCGTCAGTCTTTTGTGAGAACCACTCAGACTTTCTTTTTGTTTCCTCTTGCTGCGTTGCCGCCTCATTCAAATACTGCTTATACGCCTTGTACTCCTCGTTCTCGCTCTCAGAGATAGCTTCCTGTCTTGACTCAAGTGGTTGCTTGTACATCTCCTGCTGCTCGGTAAAGTAGTTCTTAGCCTTAGCAATAGCTTTTTTCTTTGCTAGTTTAGTTTTTTTAATCTGCGATTCCTCATCAATGTCTTCATCGTATGAGTAGTCTTCCATCATTAAGTCTATATCATCACTGTCAAGACCTGCTTCTGTAGATTTTAAATACTCCCTTAGCAAAGAGTCAGGGTTCATCTCATCAAAGTTCTGTTGTAATTTAACATAGTCATTGATGCCTCGCCCTGTTTCTTTTTTATACTTAAAATAAGCAGCCACATCCTCAGGTAGTTCTTCTTGAGCTTCTCGCTCTTCAAACAACTCATCTACTGATGTAATCTCCTTATTGTATCTTTCTTTAATATGTGAAAGAACTTGTTGCTCGGTAATGCCTTGCGGCTCTTGCTGCTCAACCTCTTCGGCTTGCGGCTCTTCTACTACCTGAGTTTCTTCTGTTGGTGTCGAGTCCTCGAACTGCTCCTCATGCTTTTCTAGCAATTCCTCTTCCACCTCCGCTGTAGATTTCTGCTCTACACCGTCTAACGCTTTTACTTTAATTTCCATTTGATTTGATTTTATGCAAAGTTAAACAAAATTTATTTATATTTTAGACGCTTCTTCTTGTGACCCTACCTGCCTTGGTATTGGACACAAATTGTCTTTTTCTGCCGTACTTCTTTTTCTTTTTAGCAGTTGAAGCTCTTTCTGCTTTACTCATACTATTAGCTTTATTAAGTGGTAAGCATCTATCAGGGTTATTTTTATTCTTACTAGTACCGCACGCTCCTTTAATAGAACCGTCAGTTCCTATACGAACCCACTTCTCATCTCTCCACTTCTTAAGCTCACCCATTAGTACTTTGGTTTTTTAGGCTTCTTCTTTTTAGTTCCGTATGCTGCCATTATTTCTTTCTTTCTTGTTTTCTTTTCTGTCGGTAAGCTTTCATAGCTTCTCTTTTATCTTTTCCCTTTTTCCAAGAACCCGCAGCAAATCTTTCAGATTTTCTTTTTGATTTAAACTCATAAACCTCTCCCGCCTCTAAAGCCTCTTTAAAACCTTGAGGTCTTTTTTTTTCATTCCCCTTGAAAGTTATTGTTGGTGCAGCAAAAAATCTTGTTTCATTTTTATTTGTATAAGACGACATCAATACAGTCTCATTCCTTCCTGACTTATTTCTATCAAGGCCTCTTAAATGTTTTTTTCTCTTTTTCTTTATAGGCTGAAACATTACTTTTTAGATTTTTTAGCGTAGTTAGGGTCCTTACAATATTTACTTGCAGCCATGTTTGCATAAGCTGAAGGGTATCTGTCGAATGTTCTTTTTGCCCACGCAATTCCTGCGGGGCATATCTTATTCTTTTTTGTTCTCCCTTTTGTTGCCATACTACCTTGGGTTAAATTCAGCGAAGTCAAACCCATCTAAGCTGTCCTCGTTCGACTCAAAGTTCTGAGGCGGTAGGTTATTCTTACGCTGATTAATTAATTTACTTTGCTCTGTGTTCTGCTGACTAATGCGAGCCGACTTAGCATCCTCTCTTTGAGACTCTCTTTGGTTTAAAGCTTGCTCAGATATACCTTGTAGCTGCATATTAAGACTAAATTCTTTATCCATTAGCATAGATTTAAGCTGAGCTTCATTATTCATCTTTTCAATTTCAAAAGCTATCTCAGCTTGCTTAAGCTGCATCTTAGCCTGACTCTCTGCCTGAATCTTTTGCATAGCAACTTGAGCCGCCATCTCTTGAGACTTTAATTGCTGCTGAGCTGTCATAGCCTGCTTCTGCATAGCCATCTTCTCGTCACGCTCTTGCTTTTTAATTCTCTTAACTTTAAGTAATTGATTAGCAAGTTTTAAGTTTCTTATCTCTCTAATATCAATAGCGTCTTCTAGGTTTATATCACCCTTAGATAAAGCCATCTGTATATTCTGCTCAAGCTGAGCTTTCTCTTCCTCATCAGGGGATACCTCAATAAAGACTCCAAAGTCATAAATGTATAGACTGTTAATCTCGTTTAGGATAGATACATTGTACTTGCCTATCTGATTAACAAACTCATCCTTAAAGTCAGCGTACTCTAGTATATCAGAAACCCTGTACGTTAAAGCCTCAGCTAACGTCTTATACATATAAAGGCTACCATCTAGAATGTGTCTTGTAGCTGTGTTAGAATTTAACGCTGCTAGCTTTTGCACGCCAACCAAAGAATTAGGGTCGGGCGTAGAGCCGTCTCTCGCTTCATTTAAGCCTGTTACAGCGCGTATCATTCCTAAGTAATGGTTATAGTTACCAATAAGCATTTGCGTCTTACTAGCGCCTGAATTTGAGGTTAGCTGCTGAATAGGAACCTTACCTTGATTGTAATCACCATCCTGCGTGTAGCTTCTACCAATCACACTACCTGTTTGGAAGTATAGCCTTAAAGCGTCCTCAGGGTTATATGCGCTACCTGTTCCAAGGTCTACCTCATTTAATCCATCCGCATCAATATAAACACCGTCAGGTACAACTCTTGATATTACCTGCTGAAGTTTTAAGTGTGTCATCTGAATTAAATCAGCAAAAGGAATCATCCTCCTAACCAATGACTCAATATTTCCTTTATACATTCTAGGGGCTACAGCAACGTAATTAGGGATAGCGTGCTGACTAGCAGACTTAGGCCTAACCATATTCTCAGCCATTTCCCATTTAAGTAAGATGTTTGTTCCCATAACCATAACGCCTTCGTACCAAACGTCAATAGTTTTCTCTACCTTCTCAAAGTTTCCCTCATCCATCATCTCCGTAGGAGGGTTGAATTGGTCATCCTTTTCAATCATCTTAGAGCCACCATTATCATACACCTTTTTCTTGTAGACAATCTTTTTAGTTGTCTTATAGTTGAAGTACATTAACGTAGCGGTATCCTTATAGAAAATATCATTCTCGTAAAACTGAGCTGTGTTGTAATAGTCGTACCAACTCTGACTGTACTGAGAGATTTTTTCTAAATCCTCATTAGTAAGTGATTGGTCAATCTTGCTCAACTCAACAATAGGTACGGTTTTAATCTCACCCCAATAAAAACAATCTTTAAAGTGTGGGTCTTCAGTATAACTATATACTACATTTGCAGGGTCTACATAGCTTACTTTAACTCCTGCTCCCGGTAAGAACTCATGCTTTGCTACACCTATACCTAATACTGTAAGGTCGTAGTCAAATCTTTTTCTTAGGTCCGCGTACTTATTCTCTGAGAATAAAGTATCAATAGCAGTCTCCTCAGCTATCTCAATAGCCGGCTTGTAGTTTAAGTTCATGTACAAGGAAAGTTCCTCGTCATTCTCAGGTAAGTCGTCAGGCTCCATAGTAAACGGATTCATGCCTGTGTTCTTCTGTATCGTTTCAAGGATTGGTTTAGCAACCATCTGCCCTTGAATCATTTCCTGAAACTTACTTCTATTCTCTTGTGATATTGCATCCTCAGCGTAAGCCTTAACCTTAAAAAGCCTGTCAGACATTCCGTTAACAACGATGTCTACAAACTTAGGTAGAATAGGTACGGGCGTCCAATCAAGGTTTAAATATGAAAGGTCACCATCAACTGCAAGCTCAGTCTTATATTTTGCTACAGACTGCTCACCCCTTGCGTATAACCTTAGCCTATGAAAGTCTCTCCATTGGTCGTAGTATCTACATGAATTACCATCCCTCTTAAACCATTCGTACTGTATTGCTTGACCTATCTGTATTCCAAATTCTTCAGTTGCTTTCTCTGCATCTGAAACAAATTGACTAGGAAAACCTGCAGCCGATATGTTTACATTTACCTCTTTCATCTATCTTAGTAATTCACTGATTGACCCTTTGTTATTGTATCTAGCAAAGGTAACACTTATTTTTGACTGTTTTTGTTCGGGCTGATACGAGCTCTTCTGATTAGCCATAATAGCTAACCCTGAGCTAATAGAAGCATCAAACTTTGTTCTATTGTTAATATCAAATCTAGCCCAATCCTCAAGAGTTCTAGCGAAAGGCATTGAACCCATCTCATCAGAATCTCTATATGCACCACTCATATCTATACCGACATGCTTCTCTATGTAAGACTCAATAGCTGAGGCGTGTGATTGCTTTACATCCTCAGATGAGTTAGGTATTCCTCCTAGCTCTTTCTCTGTTTTTGAGAGCTTGTTAAATACCTTGTCAGGCCTGTTCATTGAGTACCCTCTGTAACCTCTATTCTTAAAGTGATACAGTAGCCTTGGCTTGTTGTTCTCACAAAGAAGCGGCATGCCATAGAATATACACGCCATCAAAACCTCCTCAAAGAATATCTCTGCAGTCTGTGGCCTAGCTATGTACTCTAAAAAAAATTCATTGCTAGGAGCTTCATCCATGTTAAACTTAGTAAGCCCATGCAAAGAACCGTTAGACCCTTTACCACCTACAGTTCCTGATATATCATAGGAGTCACACCCAAATGAACCTATATGCTCATTACCCGGGTACTTGTTACCTCTCTTGCTTACAAACCTGTTCTGAAGATTCTTATTAGGAATCCAACTTACCAAGAACCTACCACGAGTGTCGGGGCTAAATACAACCTCAGTATCCTTTACCCCTCCCTTCCAATGAAATGAGCCACGAGTTACGTGGTGCTCTGTAATCAATGAATCGTTATAGTCTATCTGTTGGTATATTTTAGTGAGGTTAAACAACGACGACTTGCTCTCATCTCTAAAAGCGTGCGACTCTGTTCTAGGAAACTGTCTATAGAATTCATTTAAAGCGTCAGCGTCACTTTTAAGTGACTCAACCTCAGCTTCCCAATAATCTACAGCCCCATTACTTATCATCTCACCATCCACCCCTAACACAGGTTTGTTAGGTTTTTTAAATACAGGCATCCCGTATCTATCAATAAAACCCTCCATATTCCATTCCATAATAAACAATGCGTACATACCACTCTTAGTCTGCCCGTTGGCATTCCTAGTGTTTACATCAGAGTCTTCGTAAAGTTTCTTGAAGTTACTACCACCCTTAGATAGTGCGTTTGACGTAGAGCCCATCATGCACTTACCGATAATCTTACTACCCAAACGTAGACACGTTTTTGTTACGCGCCAATTGTTTAAGATATTATTTGGCTTAATCCACTTACCGCTCTCATCGTGTACTAGTAGTAATAGTTTCTCACCATCATACGAGTTGTCATCCGTATTCTTCCAATCTATTGTAGTGTCCAACCCCTCAAGCTCCTCAGCTTCAGTGTCGTACATATTCTTTTTAGTAATCTTAGACGCAGGGATTCTAAAAGCAAGCTCTGTCTTTGGCTTGTCCATACCGTCCATGATTGGCTTGAAGAAAAAAGGTAGCCTGCTGTTGATAGGAACAACCTTGTCGGTAAACATTTTCTTAGCATCAGAACCTGTCTTAGATAGTATACCTACCCTAGAATCTTTTGCTAGCGTACCTGTGTTCACAGCCTCTGAGGACCCCATAAATGAAAATCCTGAACGCCTTATCTTAAGGTATGTCATACCAAAAGAACGCCTGTCAGCCTTTGATGCCTCCCAAAAAATAAAGAATATCCTGTTAGCTTCTCGATAGTCGGGATAACCTACATCTATACTAGTCCATTGAAGATACATATAGTGTGAACCTGTTATGTAGGTCGGGTCACCATGATTCATGAACCAATGACCCTCCTCCCTTCTATCAAACTCAGACTCTATATAATCAACCCATCTATCCTTAAAGGGTGATGGCATCTCATTCCATTGAAATATAGAGTTTATTTTCTGCAGTTCTTTTGGAAACTCTTCACGCTCCCAATACTGCTGTGATTTTGCGCTATGCCTTTTATGGCAATCCTTAGGTGCAGGCGGTAACCCTATTCTTAGTCCTGAGATTTCAACAACCTCACCTACCTGCCCTGTCTTAGAAATGTTTACAAAGTCATACTCCTCGTTGTACCCATACAACCAACTTCGGCTACCATTCTTTTTTGATAGTGGCCTTGATGGTATGTAATCGGGGATAACACGATATAAGTTATTTTGACCTTCGTTCTGCAAATCCTTGTTTAGTATCTGTTCTATTAGGGCCCTTAGATTCTATATCTAAAGTTTCCTGCTCGCTATCAATTCTTTTTAATATCTCAAAAGCATCGAATATAGAAAGCTTCTTTGATGCCGCTGCGTTTTTCAACTTATCTGCTGCAAGCTCATCCATAGGGTCGGGCTTAATAATGTCCTCCTTTGCAACTTTAATTAGTTGCTTGACAGCTTTATATCCCGCCTCTATAATTTCTTTACGTAAATCTTTTGATTCCATACTATAGCTTCATGGTTACCTGATGGTCGAATACTCTATAAAGGGTTTTATCATCTACCTTAAACTCATACTCGCTATCAGGGCTAAAGGTAACCAAGTCACCTTCCTTTATATCCTTTGACTTTAAGTAATCGTTAGGGTACTTAACGCGTCCTATTAAAGGTTCGTACTTGCAGGACTTATCTATAAAAGTCTCTACTACAGCTACGGGCTCTATAAAACAAAACCTATCGTGGCTATTCCACTTACCATCCTGCTTGTATAAATAAAATTGGTCGTTATCTACAAAGAATAAATCATCCTTAAAGTAACTCTTACCACTCTTACGCCTACCCTTCATGTCGTTGTAAAACTTAAACACGTTGTGGTGTACTAGTAAGGTGTCACCAATCTTTATGTTCCCTGTATATCCTACAGGCGTCTCAACAACAATTGCCTCTCGGTTAGAGAACTTATGGTCTTCCTCGGAGGTACTAACCACAAACTCCATACCGCCAATGCTTTTGGTGTTGTTGTATCTCTTCCCTTCTAAAGGGCGTACAATAAAATTAAATGGAGACTTCATTACGACCCACAGGCTTCACAGTCCTCATCATCAATGCTGCAAGCATCAGGCTGTTCTTGGTCTTCTAAGTTGTTTACCCACGAATCAAACGTATCTTTTGCTGACTCTTCTGATTTCTTAAGTTGCTCTAAAGCATCTTTTTGGTCTTCGCTCATCTTAAAAATTTATATTGTACTCGATTGAAATTGGCATATTTGAGTTGAACTCTTTCCAAAGAAGAATCTCGTCCTCCCTTTGAATCCAAACCTTTATAGATTGAGAATCCTTATCCTGCTGAATAAGGTGTATCTTGTGAGAGTTGTTAAGTATATCCTGACCTACAAGGTAGTGCATAGCTCCCGACTTGTAGTCAGGGCCTACAGATATTTTTCTAATATCCATAACCCTAGAATGTTGCTATAGCTACTCTTTTCCAAGTGTCAGTAGCTGTGCAGATATACAAGTGCGTAGCGTCTGAAGCAAATTGACCCCTAACACCTGTTGATGTTGCAGTAGCAGGCACAACAGAATCGTTAAACTTCTGCATAACATCTTGCAAACTAAAGTTTTTAGTTTCATTATTACTAGATGCAACAGTACCTATTACCTTGTCTGTAAATAAGGGTGGTGAGTTAAAGTATGTGCTAATTTTTGGCATATCTTATTTTTTTTCAGAAGGCTTTACCTCCCCGGTTTTCATATCTATAACTGAGTCTTGACCGTACTTCTTTATCAATAAATCCTCGAAAGATTTTGACTCCTTCTGAATCATTGTAACCTGCATCATTAAAGCTTGCTGACGTAAGACAGTTTCTCCCAACTGCATCTTACATTCATTGTACTTCTTCATAGACTCTTGTAGCGTGTCTAACTCTTGTTGTTCTAACTTTTTCATTTGATTTAATTTAGTACAGCAAAGATACAAATTAATTTTTCATGGTTTACTTTTTTGAAGAGCCACCAAAGAAGAAATCAATTATCGTATTTACCTTACTACTCATAGGACCAAACACCGTACTAATAAATCCTATCTCGTAATCTGAAAGCTCTAGTGTGTTAAGCACAAAGTACTTAAACATCGTGTAAGACAAAAAGAAATAAGCTACGGTAAATATTATTGCTAATACCTTCTGTATAATAGCATCATCTTTATATATCTCTCGTGCACTATCTCGGTCTTTAACCTCGAGGGCAAACATATCTTTTTCATGCTCCTTAACAACCTTTTCAAATTGTTGCTTAAGTTGGATTCTTTCTTCATCTGTAGTAACTACCTCATCTATTATGTTAGTAGCTTGTCCTACTAGACTTTGTATAATTGTTTTTATCATAATGCTTTTATGTTGTCGCTTGGGTGTCTGTAAGCCGTCTTGTTGTTGTCGTCCTTATAAGCCTCTAACACCTGCTTACGGTTTTTAGTATCACTGTAAGATATATGAATCCACGAGAAATCAAACTCATTAATCATTTGGTCGAACTCAATATCGTTATCTAGAATATAGTCGTAAATTTTTTTATTATCCATCTGACCTTTTGACCAATGTTGGATGTCCACCGCTTGACCCTTACAATGCTGACTGCGAGAGCTTCCGCCAATCGCCTCATTGAGTGTCGGGTTGCGATAACCACTACTAACCCTGATAGCACCAACCCCATCACGAACAGGCTGTACCACACCTCTGATAAGGAGTTGGAGATTCTTAAGATGGTCTTTCGTAGGTTCATTCTTTATCCCTAATCTTTTAGCTGTATTGCTATGTGTTATTTCAGACAATACAAAGTTCTTACTTAATCTCATCTACTTGATTTTTTGCTTGAGTTATTTCTAATTCTTTGACTACAGTTCTAAGATAGTCTACGTCTTTTTGAAGATACGAAATTCTAAGGTCTTGTTTTGCATCATCAGGAAGTGCACCCATCTCTCCACGAGGCCACTTTATTCTAAACTCTTCGTTAAGGTGTACAGCGTCCTGCATACGAACTACGTCTAATTGTAGTTGAGCTATCTCAGCGGTCAGTGTAAACCATATCCCCGCCATAGAAACAATACCTACGACAATGCTAATAAGGGTTTTTACATCTAGATTAATCTTAGAGCCTTCCGATATGTTTAACTTATCTTCCTCCACAATAAACGTAGCTTAATATTACTGTTGATAATACTACTGATGAGCAAATGGTAATCATTGTTTTAATTATAAATCGTTGATAGCTGATTGTACTTGTTCTTTAGTCGCGGTTACCTTTAACATAATGTTTGGGGCAAACCTATACTGCTCCTCTCCGTCTTTAAAAACTATTAGTGTTGGAGCTGCGGATACTTTAAATCTTTCTAAAAGTGACCTATCTCTTCTTATTATATGCCTATAAGCCCTGCAATTATTTAACTCATGCATGAAGAGTATCTCGTTACCTCTATTCCATCCTGCCCAAAACTCTACTACTACCACACCTCTTCTTATCTCCCAATCAAAGTTATCAACCCCTATTGAGGATTGACCCTTTGCTGTTAAGGGGATTAATGAGAGAAGCAACATAAGTAGAAGTTTATTCATACAGCTTTTCTTTGATGAGTTTTATATCATCCTTCATTTCCGATACATCCTCCTGAGTAGACATAATAGTCTGACGAATCAATTGGTCCTTCATATCAAACTCTATCCTTGTAATCTCAGGGTCAGCAGGTTTAGGTAACTCTTTTGCTTCTGCTATATCATTCTGCAAAGTAAACCACATTGCTACTAGGCTAAATATAAAAAACCCTACCATTCCTAGGGATTCAAAGGTTAAACTAATATCTGTATCCTTTCCTAATTTCATTAGCTTACCATTTTTCTTTATTAGCCCAATACGCTGCAGAGCATTTCCCTTTAGCTATGTTCTTTGCATGACGAGCCTTAAAAGATTTTCTTTTAGCCCTCATCTTGCTTCCCTCTCCTGCCTTAGGTTTTCCTGCGGTGCTAGCACCTTGCTCACCAAAACGTATAGTCTTTATCTTACCGTTGCAGTTTGTAACTACTACGTGTGATTTACTTTTGTGAGATGGTGTTCTCTTAGGTTTATTCAAACCTCTAACACCCGCTCTCTTTATCGCTGACTCTTTTTTAGCTTTATTTATCATACGTAAATAATTTCGTAATCCCCGAAGGTTGTGTTAGTATCCCAATTCATTATCTCGAAGCATTAGGGTTATAGAAAAATACAGCATCCATTTCAAGAGATTTCCCTGAAACACCGCCCAATAAAAATTCTAAGTAATTTTGGTCATAAATCCATCCGGGAGTAAATCCTTTTGCTTCTAAGTCACTGACAGGTATTTCAAACGCGTGCCACTTCCCATCTCTAGGAAGTACATAGTCAATGCCCGCTCCCGCACTTGAACCAAATACTAGTGAAGCTATACTCGTACTTTGACCTACTACATTTATAGTAACATCAAATTCATCTGATGATTTTAAGGCAATATGAAATATATAGTCACTTTGAACATCTAATTGAAAATAACCTACATTATCAACAAAGTAACCGCCACCACTCCAAGAGCCTTGAGCTTGTGCACTAGTCTCTAGACTTAACCAAAGTGTATCAGGCTCAGGGTCTCCACCACCTTTAGTATTGTAGTAACTATTACCTGATGGTTTTTTTATATTTAATCCCTGCCAAAGATATAAAGACCGACCCTCATCTCCGTCCGGCCACATCTCTCTAGTAATTTGATTTCGTAAAAAATCCCCTCCAATCTGCTCAAGAACTATGACGTAGTAGTCATTATGAAACAACTCCTCGCCCGCTCCCCAAGTGTTTGATAGGAGACCGTTACCTGAACCTATTCCTATGCTATTACCTGTTCCTATCATATTACCAAAGGGCTACAATGTTCTGTGCGTCTGTTCCCGTTGCAAATACTTTTAATACGTGTACCGGTAAAAATGAACCTGTTGGTACTCCTGTAAACTGAATCTCATCACCACCTACAGTAAGAACTTTAAGGTTACCCGCGAGCCCTACATAAAGAGTACAACCATTGTTTGGGTTGTCAACTTGTGAGTATATAGTGTATGCTGTACCGCTAGGAACAGAAGTTGTACCTTCAGAATTTAACAGTAATTCATTAGTATTTACAGAAGTAACTTTTCTTGAACCTGCAGATGTTACAAGAACATCTCCAACCTTAACACCTTGAGCTACAAAATCAACACCAACTGTTGTGTCTTTAATGCTGTTTGGTCCGGCAGGAGTTGTAGATGTACCCGTTGTTGTTACTGCAGCTACATTAGGTATGTTAACATCATCATTTGGTATTACACCTAGTGCTCTACCGACTTGTAATCTTTGATATGCCATTATTTGTTTTTATTATAGGGGAATACCCTGTTTAATGTATCTTTTCTTTTTCCGCAGCCACAGTCTTTTCCTGTAACCTTCTCCACCTGCTGAACAACCTTCTTAATACCGGTTGCTTGAGTGAACTTCTCTATTGAGTCTCCTAGTCCTTTTGATTTCATTATCTGCTACATCCAAAGTTTTTAGCGTAGTTTGCCATCTTGACAACACGCTCTGTATATTTATCAGTGTTCTTCATGACAGCACTCGCCGCTGAACACGCACTGTTAAAACCGTTGTTCTTAGCCCAAGCTGTAAACTTACCCTCGTTAGATTTTTTAATCTGAGGAAACTTCTTTGTTCTTCCCTTAGTAGCCATATTACTTTTCTAAAGTCTCTTAAGTTTTGGAAAGTCATATCTGTTATGTCCCTTACCCTTCATAGGAAGGTTCTCAAGATATGTAGGCCTTGGAGCGGTGCTCCTTGGTGCTGCGGGGTTTAATTTACCTTTTGTTTTTTTTGGTGGGTCAAAATTTGACGCTGCTAATGGGAATCCTAAGTCTCTCATGTTATTTTACTTTACCTATTATATTTTTTCCTTTAAACTTAAACGAGTCATCAACAACGTAACCACCCTTCATCTGTACTAATCCTTTAGGGTCTTTAAATGTACCCCTCTCGTCGTCATAGTAAGTATTCTCTCCTGTTTTAGTTAAGTATTGACCCGCTAAATAACCTGTTGACTTAGGCGTAGAGCGTTTATTTCTCTCCTTTTTTGGTGGGTCAAACTTAGACTGTGATAATGGGTTGTTTAAATCTCTCATATTATTTTTTAATTATAGCTCCTAGGTGCGCTCCTACTTTGCGGTCCTTAATACATTGGTGCTCGTAAGACATTGAGTGGTCTCCGCCGTATGCGTGGCCGTAGTCTTTCTTTGACATAGCCTTTGACTCATCACGCCTATCTTTCATTGACTGTGACTTCTTACCGTTCTTAGCCCCTAAAGACTCATCTAATCTTGAATTGTAACCTTGCTTTTTCATAATACTATTATTTTACACAAAGATAGCTAAAAATTATTTTACTCTGATTTAGCTTGTATTACTACCCACCTAATGCCGTCAGACCATACAGCTATTCCGTTGAAAGGTTTTTGTATGTTATAAAACGCACCACCATCTATTGTCTCAGGGGGCAAAGCGGTAACGTGAATTTTATCATTAGCACCTACCGTAGCGTTGTTAGATATTCGTATCACTCGATATGGATGAGATGCTGCTGATGGTAAATTTAATACATGAATACCTGACCCCCCACTCCAATCAATATCAACCATGTTATATTCAACATCATAATCAGTATCACCACCGGAGGTTGCTGTAAGGAAGTAAGGTATTATCTTAGTGACGGAGTTATTTATAATGTAGTTATTTACAAACTGAGACAGCTCCTCAATTGTATAAGCATCCCTCATTGAGTTTGCTAGCACCGAACCTCTATTGGTGGTATCTACAAATGATGCTACTCCGTGAAATTTTATTCCGTCAGGTATATTAGCCATCTAGTTCTTCTTTTTAGACACATACGTGTCGTTCCATATACTTGCTAGGTCATTAGCCCTTTGCTGCTTCCATCTCTCAAAACCTTTCTTTCTAGGCCCTGTATATGTAACTATTCCTGCACCCGCACCCTTTAAGTCCTTTAGTTTCTTCTTATTAGCCTTAAGCTCTGCGCTTAAAGCATTTACCTTAGAAGATGCTGTATCAGGGTTAGATAGCTTACTCTTTAAGGACTCTATCTTTCTGCTTACTCTAGTTAATTTATTCTGCTTACTAGGTTGTTTCATAATTACTATATTTGTAATTACAAATCTACAAAATTAAATCGAATGGAAAATGACTACCTAAAGTATTGGAGAGTAATACGATACTTCATAAAGGCCAAGTACGGCCTCACGCAATCAGACCTTGATGTTATACTATTCCTAAACTCAGAGGGTTACTTCACTAAAGATAAGTTCAATGAGTTTGATGAGCTGTTAAGTTGGGAGGATAAAAGGTTTGACAGGCTACACGCTAAGGGGTGGATACAGACCTTCAGGAAACGTAACGGCCCTACCAAGGCGGTGTACGTGCTGTCATACAAAGCTAAGAGGGTGTGCACCTCTATCTATAAAAAACTAAGTGGGGAAGAAATCCCCACTAGCCAATCAGCAAACCCTATGTTCGCTAAGAATGTCAAATACACCGACAAGGTGTATCGAAATTTTATAAAGAATCTAAATAAGTCTATACGACAACAACGACATCGTGCTCCTGAATAATGGTAAACTGCTCGTCCTCAATAAACATGGAGTACCCCGCTCTACTATCATAGTAAATCGTGTCTCCCTTATTGATTACAGTTACGTCAGTACCCGACTCAGCGACTGTTGCTTTCTTGTATCTTATACCATCGACATCATCTCCTGAGAGAAGTAGTCCTGACTTTGTGGTTATCTCTTCCTTAACCTTCTTGATTGCAATATATTTCCCTATTGGTTTCATTTAGTATCCTGTTAAAAGTTTAAGTACATCGTCAATAGCTTTGTGCCTGTGGTTGTCCTCTAGGATAACCTTAAACACATGGTCGCTATCTTTTATCTTTGCGAGCTCTTGTATCGCTGAGTTGTTTACGTCCCCTAAGTCAATCTGTTGGTTGTCACCGCAGAAAATCATTATCGAGTCCTTCCCTAGCCTACCTAGTGCCATGCGCAACTGCGCCTTGGTGAGGTTTTGAAACTCATCCACTATAACCACAGCGTTGTCAAAGGTACGCCCACGGAAGTGTGCTAGTGACACTAGCTCTATCTCCTCTTGCTCAACCATCTTAGCTATCTTGTCAGGCTTGTTATATACCTTCCTCATATTAGACATGATAGGTACAAGCCACGGCTCTAGCTTCTCCTTCTCGTTGCCGGGTAGGAAGCCATTATCCTCAGTGGCGATGGTTGGCCGAGTAATGATTATCTTATTGTACTGACGCTTGAAGAACATATCCAAAGCCACTTGTACAGCAAGGAGGGTCTTTCCCGACCCTGCCTTACCTACAACAAAGCTGAACGCGTGAGCTATAATATTCTCCTTGGCCTTCTTCTGCTCTGCCGATAAGCTTACGTTAAACCGTACATTACCCTTTGGGGGTGTCTTCTTCTTGTTGTCCATTAGTTTGTATCGTAGCTACGAGCCATTGTCACGATAGCGTTAGTGCTGAGAAGTGTGACAGCTACTGACACAGCATTCTGCAGTGCGTTCTTAGTAACCTTCATCGGGTCAATAATACCCATTGTCATTAAGTTACCATACTTGTCATTCTTCACGTCGTACCCGTAACCCTTCTTAAAGTCATCCTTATACACCTCGTCATACTTTAGACCCGCGTTCTCAAGGATTGTCTTGATAGGAGCCTTAAGCGAGTGACAGATTATCTCACAAGCAGCCTTCTTCTCATCAGACCAATTGCTATTCCAATCACACGAGTCAGCGATGTTAGCCAATGCCAACCCTGCGCCCGGTAGTATACCCTCGACAGTAGCTGAGCGAACAGCGCATACAGCATCGTCAACACGGTCATGCAACTCCTTCTGCTCTAGGTCAGTCTTACCACCAACGTATATAACGCCGATTCCGCCCGTTAGAGACGCTATCCTTGACAGAATGAACTCTTTCTCATCCTTGCTCATTGAAAGCTCGTGAGCGTCTTGTAATTGGCTCACACGCTCCTGTATAGATTCTTCTGATACCACCTCATCATCCTTGATGACAATTGTTTGGTTTCTTCCAATGATAACCTTCTTAGCCTTACCCAAGTCATCCGGGGTAATTAAACTTAAGTCGTCACCCGTTTTCTCACTGTAGTAGGTAGCCCCAACAGACAGCGCGATGTCGTTCATCAGCTCATGCTGCTTGTAACCAAAGTTCGGCGGCTGTATCACACAAACCTTTAACCCGTTCTTCATTACGTTAGCGGCCAACGTGTTTACCACGTTAGTAGAGCACGGCGCAATAATAAGTAGCTTGCTGTTATTTGAGATGATAGGCTTGAGTACGTTCTCAATCTGTAACACATTACTTATCTCAGCGTCACTAACCAACACATGAGTGTCCTCTAGTATACACTCATCCTTCTTATGGTTATTGATAAATAAGTTTGAGGTATACCCTCTATCTACCTTAATACCCTTAGTGGTCTCATAATAGGTCTCAGCAGTTTGACTGCGCTCAACAGTAACGATACCATTTGAGCCTACCTCCTTATACACGTCAGCAATAATCTTACCAACCGCAGGGTCATTGTTAGCCGATATGGTAGCAACGCTAGCTAGCTTCTTGTCAGTAACAGGCTTGCTCATCTTCTTAAGCTTACCCACAACAACATTAGTAAGGTCAACCATCTCACGTAAGACAGCAGTCTTGTTGTGCTTAGACTCTATAACCTTCTCCCCTGCACGCACCAAGGCGTTAGACAAGACAATAGCCGTAGTCGTTCCGTCACCCGCAGATACAGCAGTCTTCTCCGAAGCCTCCTTCACAATTCTGACTGCTAGATTCTCCACAGGGTCAAGCAAAGCAATTGACTTCGCTACAGTAACACCATCCTTGGTGACTGTCATCCCATGCGTATGTTCTTGTGATTCAATAAGCACCGTGTTACCTTGAGGACCAAGTGTGCTCTTTACTGCATTAGTGATTTTCTCTAAACCATTAAATAGTTTCTCTCTACCATCGTCAGAGAAATGCAACTCCTTTGGAGTGTATCCTGTTTGATTCATTGTTATTAGATTTGATTTCCACAAAGATAGTAAATCTTTTTTTATATCCCAATGACGAAAATCACAAAAGGGGTGGCTCACTATATATATATATTTTTTTTACCTCTCTCTTATTTTTTTTTCCTCATAAAGTAAGTAAAAAGTCATCATTATTATCAGAGTAATTGATAATCAAGAAGTTAAGGTTTTAAAGTTGTCATATAGTTGTCATTATTTTGACAAGAGTCGTCATATAGAAATAAAAAAAGAGGGAATTAACCCTCTTTCACGAATTGAAAGTCACTACCCAATCAATTCAACCATCAAACACAATGATATTATCTGCCGAACATATTACGCATATCTTTGCGCATTTCAGCTTTTTCTATTCCGTTGGCAACAATGTTTGCCTTCTCATTCATCTTTACAGCCTTGCGAATTTCTGAAGCCTCTTCAATACCGCTTTTACCTGTTGGTCTATCATTAATCAATCGACCGTCCTTTACTTTTAATCCACTATAGTTCATCCCTGAAAATTTTTATGTGTATACTAATTAATCCTAAATATAAAATGTACTCCGAGAAGTTATAATCCTTATCGTTTGGGTATATACCAAAGCCTAAGCAAAAACCTATCTTAATTCTATTCTGTAGTTCTATCTCATACATGGGGTAAAGATACAAAAATTTTTAGATATGTGTAGGTTGTGGGTTCCCCCCCGCCGCACGCGCGCGCACCCTCGAACGAAACCGATTTTTTTTTCAAGGGTGGGGGTGTGCTTTTGTCCTGCGCATGTGGATTTTTTGGCGTTTTGCTACGCGTCCCCGTCCCCCGTCCGTCCGTCCCCCGTCCCCCGTCCGTCCACGTTTTACGTGTTCCGTTATAACGGATTCTACCGCGTATTCACTGCGCTCCATGTCTTTGCCCCAAAGACAAATCTCAATATTGCATATCAGCACATAAGAGATTGCCCCCCCCGACCAAATTAGCCCCAAATAAATTGCCCCAAATACACCGCGCTGCATATTGCGTGTTTACTGCGCTTGTACAAATTCTGTCAAAATAATGTATAAATAATCTGCATATAGTTTTTTTATACGAGAATTAGACGTATCTTAGCATTGCGGATGGGGATACACCCCAAGCGATAACTACTTAACTTATTGATTATGAGAACATTAAACACAAATTTAGCGGAATTGTTAGAAAACAATGTAGCGGAATTCAATGGTGCAGTTGACCTATTGAATGAATTGAATGCCAATGACGTGACTGCATTCGATAAGAAGATTAAGCTAGCAAAAAAGGTATACCTAACATACCAATGGTTCAAATCGCCTGAAGGAAAGCAGTGTTTCGAGTATGCCGGTATTGTGATGACAAAAGAAGAGTTCGCAATGGATGTCTTCGGATGGAAGTATTCATTCTTCGCTGACCAAAACAGAGTCGGTAAGGTAGTTGTGGAAGACCAAAACATCGTCTCAAAGTACAAGCGACAATGTACGCAGATGGAAAATGCGGGTAATGTGACTGCATCGCGCTCAATCGCTAATCTTATCAAATTCATTAAGGCAGAGCAAAGCGGAGATGATGCACAGGTAGTAAGCACAGAGGAATCTGCTGAAGCAACTGCTGAAGCGAGCGCTGAAGAAACTACAAGTAAGGTTATTAAATCTTACATTGTCAATGGGCAGTTGTTCGAGGATGGTATTGGTGTTGTGGTGAAGTTATATGACGATGCACAATGGACGATTGATGGAGATGCTGACAAGGTTCCTCAGTACATTAAGGATGAATTTGATGCTGATTCATTGAGAATTGGTAGAGCAATTGGTAGATGGAGCTAATCACAAAGATGATGCAGAGAATCCGTTATAACGGATTTTCTGCTCCGTCCATAGGTAGTGACCTATGCTGATGAGACCAAGAGGTCGAAACGGATTTTAAACCATTAACTACTTAAATTATGAATGCACAAATCACTTACACTACTGAAGGCAATGAGCATCGCGGTCGAATGTTGTCTTACGGATGGGCAAAGCGCAATGGATTGCCTTACCGAATGTTTGATAAGACACCATTCCAATATGACCTAAAGCATTTACCTCACAATGAGATGAATTTGACTACCAATGTGACTGACGATGGCGAGATTGAATCGCGTTTTACTATTGGCTTTGAGATTGAGAAGAACACATTCCATCGTAATGCGGTCAAGGAATATGCTTTGCTTAGTCACTTTGAGACTGATGGTTCTTGCGGTGTTGAAGCTATCACAAATGTTCTTCCGTTGATTGGCAAATCTGTTTGGAGGAACAAAATCTTCAATATGTTCAGCGAAGCGAAGAACGTCATTGATGACCAATTCTCACCATCTGATTTAGAGTGTGGAGGTCACATTAACTTAGCGGTTAAAGGGATGAGCGGAGAAGAGTTAGCTGACGCAATTAGACCATTTAGTGGAATCATCTACGCGCTATACAGATTCAGATTGCGAAGAACGTGGTGTCAGTCAAACATCTTCATGGATGTATGTAGAGACCAATGGGATGGGCTTATGACACACCACAAATACCAAGTATGTCGGATTGATGACAATCGCATTGAGTTTAGATTGCCGAGCAGAGTCAAGAGTGTAGCTGACTTGAACTTTAGATACAGATTGATGTATGAGATTGTTAACTACGCGGTAAA
>Ga0070754_10000973_pt1 | contig 23985 bp, 27 predicted proteins | sample VirMetDEL_Sep_01_FD_75181 | JGI IMG/M metagenome (GOLD analysis project Ga0070754, IMG submission 75181) | Aqueous microbial communities from the Delaware River and Bay under freshwater to marine salinity gradient to study organic matter... | ecosystem: Environmental > Aquatic > Marine >...
AGCATCGGGGATAGTCGAGGGAGTGCCCGTGTCAGCCACCGAGGAGGCACCGTCACCCTCCGCGTTGACCGCTCGGACCTCGACCGAATAGGTTTGGCCGTTGTTGAGGCCAGCGATGGTGAACGGCGAAGTCGTCGTACCAGCCGACACGAAGGCACCGCCGTCGAGGCTGTACTCGTAGTCGGTGATGGCCGACCCGCCGTCGCTTCCAGCCGTGAAGGCAACCGTCAGTTGCTCGTCGCCCGTCGTGATCCCAGAGATGGTCGGGGCAGCCGGGGTCGTAGCCGGGGTTGCGGACAGTAGGTTCGACGCCGCGCTGGGTCCGTTGGCGTTGACTGCGCGGATTTCTACGTCGTACTCGGTGCCGTTGGCCAGCCCTGTGATCACGAAGGGGCTGGTCGTCGTTCCGGCACTGACATATGCGCCGCCGTCGATCCGGTACTCGTAGTCAGTGATCGGGGAACCCCCGTCGCCGCCGCCAGTCGGGATCGGGATTTCGCTCAAGTTCGTCCAGTCAATCGCGGCACCATCAATGTCACCGCCGTCGAAGGTCCAGAAAGACATCACAACGTCTGCGCTCGTGATGCCATAACCTTGGTCGCCTGTGGACTGCTTGTAGGCAGTCCAGTCGGCGTAGGTCACGGTTGACTCGTCGCCAGCGGCGACCCCGAGGTCCCCGTTCCTACCGAACCCGAGCCTGATGTCGTTGCCGCTTGAAGTCACCTCCAAGAACGCACAGACAGTCCCATAGATAGATGGGGTGGTGCTCATGTTGTTACCGGTAGTGGATCCGGTGATAATCCTGAACTCAACGCCAGTTCCAAGGTTGTTACATATACCGACGAGGTAGGTGTCGCCCTTGAAGATTTCTCCAGTGCTGGCGGCAGAGACGTTGTTCAACTCAAACGTATTCGTCCAGTTGTCACCCTTGATGCCGATGGCGAAGATGTTGTTGGTTCCAACAGCTTCTCCAAGGAAGTCGGTGAAGAAAGCGTTGTCCAGCACAAGGCGCTCACCTGCGCCAAGCTGCTCGTCAAGGCTGATCCAGCCGTACTCGCCTGCATCCATCACGTTGGTGCCCGTCTGGTTGGAAGCAGGACCCTCCTGCGTAATGCCAGTGATCCGGGAGATACCGTTGAACGCCACGGTCAGTTGCCCGTCTCCCACGGTGAGGGAGTCCAGCGTCGGAGCATCAGGCACGGTCGAGGGAGTCGCCGTCACGGTCGTGGAATCAGGTCCGGCCCCATTCGCGTTCACAGGGCGGATCTCGATGTCGTATTCGGTGCCGTTGGTCAGACCGGACACCACGACGGGGCTGACCGCCGTGCCCGCACTGATGTAGTTGAGGCCACCGTCAAGCGTGTACTCGTAGTCGGTGATCGCGGAGCCGCCATCATCACCGGGCGTGAAGTTGATGGTGACGGTGCCATCCCCGGTGCTGAATGAGTCGATGGTGGGTGCCGTGGAGGGCACCCCTTCCGGGGTCGCGTTCGTGACCGTCGAGGGCGTTCCCGTACCGTTCACGTTCACGGGTCGGATCTGGATGGGGTAGGTGACCCCGTTCGTAAGCCCGGTGATCGTGAACGGGCTGGTCGTCGTCCCCGCGCTGATGTAGTTCGTGCCGTCAAGGGTGTACTCGATGTCGGTCAGAGCAGAGCCGCCATCATCGCCCGCCGTGAAGGTCACGGTGAGTTCTCCATCGCCAGCCGTGATGGAGTCAATGGTGGGTTGCGCCGGAACCGTCGATGGAGTCGCCGTCGTAGCAGCGGACGGGGTGCCCGCGCCATTTGCGTTCACAGGTCGGACCACCACGTCGTATTCGGTCCCGTTGGTCAACCCTGTGATCGAGAATGGAGATGTAGCGGTTCCCGCTGAGATGAACGCTCCTCCGTTGAGGGAGTATTCGTAGTCCGTGATCGCGGAACCGCCGTCATCGCCATCAGTCACCGACACGGTGAGAGACTGGTCGCCTGTTGTGACCCCAGAGATGGTCGGCTGACTGGGAACCGTCGAAGGGATCACAGTAAACGGCGGTGTAGCATCACCGGGACCGCCACCGTTCACGGGCCGGATCTGGATGACATACGATGTGCCGTTCTCCAGCCCGGTGATGGTCAGAGGACTGGTCGTGGACCCGATGCTGGTCCAAGTGCCGCCGCCATTGGTGGTGTACTCGTAGTCCGTGATCGCGGAACCACCATCGTCGCCAGGAGTGATAGCGATACTGACTTCTTGGTTGCCTGTGGTCACCGAGTCGATGGTCGGAGCCGATGCGGTCGCATCCGAAACAACCAGATTCAGATAGCCAACTGCTGTACCGAGGCTGTTGGTGCGCGTAATCGTGATCTTGTACGAGTCCGAGGAAGCAGTCTGTGGAGCGGTGCCCGAGATCACAAACCCGTTCCAGTTCCAACCCTTGGGGAGCCCCGTCACGGTCGTCATGTACTCCGTGGCAGATACGGGGATCTGGATGGAGACTGCCGATCCCTCTGCCACCGCTATGGAAGTCGTCGGGTAAGCCGTGGGCTTGACCCGACGCCGACTCCGACCACTGGGGTCAGGCTTCTCCAGATACGGATTCCGGGTCGTGTCCGGACGTGTGGCCACGACCTGGTTTCTCTGGATCGCATCGCTCAATGCGAGCGCCTCGGTTCGCTGAATGAAGTGCGCGGGGTACTTCGCAACGAGACCGTTGAGGCGCGTCTGACTCACCGGGTCCATCTGAGGAAGGAGGATGAAGAACTCTGTCAGTGCCTTCTTGTCGTTCTTCACCGCCCACAAGATGAAGTCGTCTTCTAGGACGGCGGGGTAGTCGGGATCCTTCCGGATCCCCGTTCGTCCGTCCTGAAGAGTCACGACAGTGGACTCCGCCCCATAAAGGCCGTTCTTACCACCGTAAGTCCAGTAGCCGTATGGCTGGGAATCCGGCATCTAGTCCCCTACGAAAGCAAGTCGACCAGGTCAGCCTTCTTGAGGCCCGAGTAGCCGGTCAGACCCCTCTCTTTGCAGAGGTCCTTGAGTTGAGTCACGGTCATACTTGCGAGGTCCACGACCTCTTCCACATGATCCACAACCTCTTCCACAGCTTCAATGGTCTCGTGGACTTCAGCGGTGATCTTCTCCGCTGCCACCTCGACCACCTCGACAGCTTCCTTGGCCTTGGCGGCTACCTGTCGAGCAATCTTCGGCAGACGCCGATTCTTGCGGGGCTTGGACTTCTTGACGACCTTCCACCAGGGGGTCTTTTTCGACGTGCCTCGCATGATTTCTCCTACTACCCGTCCAAGGTATCGAAAGGCTACCGGATCAGTCTTCGTCGTGTTCCTGCATGGCTTGAATCAACAAGCCCCGAGCCACGGCGTTGAGAGGGTCGCTGGCGTGACGAATCTCACTGATCTCGATGGGGAACCGCTTGCGCTTCTTCTCAAAGACCTGCTCGAAGAACGGCAGGAAGTTCTTCGCGAGGCTCGTGCCTCCGGACACGATGATCGGAATCGGACGCGGGAGAGAGAACCGGTCCTTGATCTTCCCGAACTCGGATGCGGTCTGGTCGATGCAGTAGGTGATCAGCGACTTGTAGTAGAGCGCCAGAGCCTCGGCCTCCCGACCTTGTGGGTCCATCAGATCGACACCCTGCTCCTTGAGCGCACAGATGCGACTCTGTGTGGAACCGATCGCCTTCGCGGCTCCAGCATCAATCCAGTCACCGCCACGAGCAACGGAGAAACAAAGGCCCTCGACGCCACTCACTGCGAGAGCGAGGTTGCACATCCCAGACCCGAAGCTGATGCCGAGACCACTGAACCCATCCCCCGCCGCTTCCGCGTAGATGATCGCCATCGCCTCGTTGCTCGCGTAAGCCGTGTACCCACACTCGGAGACGATGCGGTCGAAGACTCCCTGGTGGTAGACCACATCTCGGTCGGCATCCACCGGAGCAGCGGGGACCGAGAAGTAGCACGCCTCTCCCGCCTTCTTTGGCTCACCGAGGACGCTCTTGATCATGACCCCGAGAACATCGAGGGCGTCCATCTCACCCGCTGAGATCAGGCCCTGCGACAGAGGCCGTCGGGCTTCGCGACCGAAGACGTTGGCCATCTCCATCGCCGCGTCACCAACGACCACAATCCCGTCCTCACCCTGGTCGATGTAGTTGACCCCAGAGAGCTTCAGCATCTCCTTTGCGCTCTGGTTCAGATCGAGAAAGGCATCACGGACACGGTTCGTGTCCACCGAACCACCCGACTGACGGCGAGCAGAGACGATGTTCATCGTTCCGATGTCTAGTCCAACCCCCAGGGGGGCCGGTGTCTTCTTGGGGGGCATGGAGACTCCTATTTCTTCTTTCGGAGGGCTTTCAGAGCAGAAGCGGCATCGGACAACCCACCACCCTCTGTAGATTCGGACTTGATCTTCAGGTTCTCTGAATCGGCGCTCACAATACCCGAGGGAATGTATACCGGCTCGGCCAGGGCGGGGCCTGACCCAGAGGGGGAGGACCCGACCGACCCCTCCCCAGAGGGGGAGGCAAAACGAACAGAGCCAAGAGCGCGAGAAATCGCGTCCTCGATTCGATTATCGAGGTTCGGATTGTCTCGAACAGACAAGATCATGGGTCCAAGCGCGCTCACTGCCATCTGGGCGGCTTCCTCGGCGGCTTTCTGGGCCATCTTCTGGGCCTCGGCCAACGAGACCTGTGGAGCGGGTGGGGGCTTCCCCGGTGCCGAACGACCGTTGGGTCGAGAACGGACGACGGAAGGCGGCATGGGACGTTTCGGCTGTGGCTTCCGAGCCACACGGGTTCGGGGGGTCTTGGACAGACGAATCTTTCCGATGCGGATCAATGCCCGCGCACAATCCGACGCTTCGAGGTCGCCCCTTGAAACCCACACGGGGTCAGGACCCACCACAATACCGAGGTCTTTGACCTCGACGGGATCTCCCGTAGCATCGAGTCGGAACTCCATCAGATCAGGCTCCCGTCCTTCAAGGCGACCGCAAGGATCTCCTTGTAGAGTTGATTGACCACTTCCTGCCGACCTTTTCGGACTCCACGCTCGATGAAGTTGTACTTCATGAATCCAGGATGGATCCACGCCTTGTCTGGCGACATCGGAGTCGTCCGGACGATGACTTTCCCGCCCTGAGTCTCGATGCGGGCGTATTTCACCTTGGGTTGAACCAACCAGGTCATCGGGAACCCACCCCGAGGCGCGTCGGGACGGTCTCGGGTGAAGTCGTCGATGCCACGCTGTTTCGGTGTCTTTGTGTGCGCCTCGGCAGTCGGCCAGGTGGACCGGATCTCAATGGTCGACTCACCCGAGATGTACCAACGAAAGGAGTTGATGAACTTCCGGCTGTCCGGAAGAGGGACAGGGCTCCGGTCACTGTACGCAGTCGGATACGTGCCACCTCGAATGCCCCGTGACTTCGCGATGTCGCGTCGAATCTCATCCTTGATGGACTTGAGGATGATCCGAGCAGACCGCTTCAGAAGCGCCGGGGTCATCTGGAAAGGGGTGTTCTTGAGAATAGGTTTCCCGTAGACCCCTCGGATGCGAGCAGACTTTTTAGCCACCGAACACCTTCCATGCCGAGAATGCCAGTGAGGTCAAGGAGGTCACCACACCGAACACAGCGAGGCGCTTGGACCGACGTGCCGTCGTGTAGGCATCACCCAGGTTGTCCCGCTTGGTCTTGTAGTTGAAGTGATCCATCGGAGTCAGATCGGGGATGCGCTCGAAGAACTCACCGCACGCTCTCGGCTCGTAGACCTCATCCTCCACGAGCCTCGTCTGAAACCAGAGGCAGACACCCGCGTACTTCTGCTCCCGGTGGTCAGCAGGGTACTCGGACCAGAGGCCACATCGTCCACATCGTGCGTTCATGGGATCATCCCCTCATCCTGGAGTGCCGTGTAGATCCCCTTCAGCATGAGCTTCCGGTTCCGTGGGGTCAGGTGCTTCTTGATGTCCCTCCAATCGGAGGACTTCAGAGCGTACTCCAGACCTTTGGAGTGCCCGAACACATCCACGAACTTCGGGAAGTTCTCCCGAACCTGCTCGAAGATCTCGCGCATGAAGGCGCGGACCTCCTGCGGATCGTTGTAGTAGGCGTCCCAGTCCATCTCCGGGTCACCCTCGACCATCTTCTTTGTACCGCCCTCGTACTGGGGCTTCTTGGCGAAAGTGTCTGCGACGTGGGTCAGTTCATGCTGGAGTGTGGCCATGAGGTGGTCGGGAAACGACGATCCCCTCGACGTGAACGCGCTGACCTTGTCCTTCGCGTTGAGGAAGACAATCACAGCGGGCACGCCTGTGCGTCGGTTCTTTCCGGCACCGGCTCCGACGATGTAGAGCGGGTTGGCGGACTTCTTGGAGAGGAGGTGGATGTCCGCTGTCAGCGGACGACCGGCCACGTCCTCCATTCGGATCTGTGTGGTGGCGATGGGTCGGCGTAACTCCACGCCTAGAGCCTCCGAAGGTTCTCGATTTCGGTCCGCCCACTTCTTGAGCTTCCGGACAAGCGCGTCCCGAACGTCTCTGATCTGACCCCGATTGAGACGAATCGGTCTAGCAGCCACCCGTCCACGACGACGTGTCTTATCCACCACCTTGACTTCACCGTACCGGGAGGCCACTCGACGGGCAGAGGGGGTGGTCATCGGGCCACCTCATCCAGACCTTGATCTTGGAGGAAGGTGTAGACCCCCTTCAAGATGGTCTTCTTGTTCCGTGGGGTCAGGTACGGCTCGATGTCCGGCCACTTGGTGTCCTTCAGAGCCTCACGAAGCGCCGTGTTGAAGTCCATGCCGTAGCCCATGAACTCACGAACGGTGTCCCCGTCATCGAGGTTCGACACCACGTCCCGCATCAACGCCCGAACCTCTGCCGGGTGGTTGTGGTGATGCTTCTTGAGATCGTCCATCGACCCAGACAGGTCACCCACCGACCCCTTGCCCGACCAGACATCTGCCGCGTGGGTCAACTCGTGGGCGAGGAGTCGGTACAACTCGTCCTCGACAATCCTGCGAGGACGCATCTCAAACGTCCGGGGGTCGAGGTGCGGGTTCACGAACACCCGCATCACCGGACCTTCGGGACGGCGCTTGAGGAAGCCACCGTTGAGCAGTTCGTTGCTGAACGGGTCGTGGTTCCGACCCGGCGTGCCCGTCAACAGGATCTCGACCACCACCTCGTCACCCATGACGTTGGTGAGGGGCAGGTACTCCTGTGCGATCACCCGACCGGGCTTCGGCAGCCCGTACTGGTAGAGCCGCTGTGCCAACCTCTTGGCAAGGGTCTTGATCTCGCGTGTGGGCAGTCGGATGGGTCGTGCGGCGGTCTTGCCCTTCTGCCGGGGGCCGAACCACTTATCCCAGTAGATTTCCGCGTAACGAGAGCCGCCCCGGAGCCATGAGAGCCTGTTGTTGCCCATACCGGTGCTATCCCAAAGGTCGATGTCTACAATGTCTCGGGGTGCGATGTCCCTCCAAATCACAACCGAGTTCTCCCCCATGTCCCACCTGACCCCGTTGTAGGGGTCTTGGTCAGCCGGGGTGCCGCGCTTCGGCACTTGGAACGTGATCAAGGCACCCCGTCTGCCCTTCCCGTAGAAGTCATCCGGCTTGGTCGATGCCCAGATGGTCCCCTTGGGGGGTGACTTGGAGTAGCTGGTCAGCAGCCCGTTACGGGCGATGTCCCTCGCGGCGTCATTCGACGTGACATGGTAGAGCAGTTGGTAGCCCGAGCGTGCCTTCGGGGGTCGCGGGTTCAGGAACTCGGCCTTCGTCATGTTGTACGGGTCGGGGATCTTCACCGCAGCCACACGCGCAGCCGCGTACCGCAAGGCAACCGAGGGGGCAGAAGGTTTGGTCATCGTCCCATCCTATTGAGCACCCAGATCACACCGGGGTGGATGCCCGAAGGCTTGATGTCATCGAGATCAAACAGACCCCAATCGGTATGTTCCCAGTTGAGCCGGGGCGTGAACCGATCCAGAGAGTCCGGGTCCGTCTCATAGATGTACGTCGTGAAGGTGAACCCGCTCGGCTTGCGGAACACATGCTTGCCGCCCACCGAGCCAGACGGGATGCCTCCCATCTCCTCACGAGCCTCATCCAGTGCAGACCGCTTCGCGTCCTTCCGCTTCCCGGTGTCGTAGTCCACCGGGACGGCCCCACCGGGGATGCCCCACAAGCCGGGGTCTTGGACGTAGGGCGACCGCTTGAGCAGGAGCACCCGGTCACCGTCCGTGACGAGCAGACCAGAGGCGGACGACCCCCAATCCTCTCCGACCATGCCTTCGTCCACGAAGGGGGCAGCGGTCTTGCGAGTCGATGCCTTTCGGCCCGACGCGAACCGGAGAGCAACACGGGGGGCGGAAGGTCGTGACTTCGAGGCCATCCGAATCTTGTCGTACTGACCCGTCAGGTAGTCGAGTTGATTCAGGAATGAGGTCGTGCGAGGGTCGTCCCCGTCGAGGTCTAGGACCGCTCGGCTCAACCCACGCCGGATGTACTCGTACATCGGTGACCGCGACAGCATCTTGTCCAATGCCTTGACGGCTCGCCGGATGTCCCTGATCTGATTGCGGTAGTCCGTCCTGAGATTACGAAGCTGCTCTACCTGCTGACGCAGACCGCTCACGTGCTGATTCCAATCCAGACCGGTGCGGGCCATCTTCATCTTCGGCAGGGCCTTGCGGAACTCCGCTCGGAGTCGCGGCGAGAGCGTCTGGGGACCGTAAGACAGGTAGTGGGCGAACGCCTCTGCGAACAACTCCGATGGGTTGGTTGAGGAGTACGCCGTCACCGGCTCCGAGAAGACCTTAATCTCGCTCTTGCGGGCCTTCAGTACGTCGAGGGCCGGGACCGACGACTTGGTGGGCAAGCCGTGACGAGAGTCCAGCTTCTCACCGCTGTCGAGGTCGAAATTGGTGACCACCATCAGGAGCCACGTCGCTGCTTCTCTGTCCTCACCGTTGAGCTTGCGGTGCCACTCGCGGAAATGGCTTCTTTTCCGCTTGTCCTTCTCGTCGTAGCCCTCTGCCACGAACGCATCCCAGTCGCGGATCATCCCGTCCACGTCAGGAGGCTGCTGCATGTCCTCGTAGAAGGCTTCCCACGAACGGCGGCTCCGACTCCCCATCAGCCGGTAATAGGCTCGGTGACCGAGTTCGTGAACCATCGTCTGCACCATGCGGTCCACAGACGATTTCTTGAACCATGCAGACCCGGCTGCGATTGCAGCGGTGTCATTCGTCCTGTTGTACCAAGCGTTTGCGGACGGAATGCCGGGGATTCCCGCCGTGGGAAACACGAATACCGTCAACCCCTTGGTCAAGTCACCTAGACCGCGTTGCTGGAGGAAGCGTTCCGACTTGGTGAGGACGGCTTTCACCTTCTCAATGATCTCGGGTGTGAAGCCTCTGCTGCCGGTGCGGATCAGGGCGACGTTCATCCCCCCGAGCCGGAACTGACCCGCTGGCTCCGAGTCGAAGGTGCTCATCAGGCCGAGCAAGTCGTTCTTGTACTCACGGAGCTTGTTCCATGCGTTCTTCGACTTGCCAGAGTGCTTCGCGTAGACCTCGGACAACTCCTCGTCGGACGAGGCCCCCGCGAACTCACCGATCATCTTTCGGAGGTTCTTGATCCGGCGAACGTACTTGGACAGGCGCTTCGCCTGATCCGGGTTCTCAAACTGGAGGTCGAGGATGTCGTACAACGCCTTCCCGGTAGACTGGACCTTGGACAAGGTGCCAGGAGGGATTGGCTTGGGACGCCACCCACCTACCGCACGCGAAAGGTCACGGAAGGGGTCCTCAAACGCATCAATCAGGTCCATGAGACGCTTGACTTGACGGGTCACGTCAGACCCCGCTTGGACGTGCCGAGCGGCGACTATCTGTGGTGAGGGCGTGTGGTCGGGCATGGGCTACTCCACCACCCCATACCAGATAGACGAATCACCGGAACGTAGGGGTACCCTCACCAGCCCATGCGCCACTGGTGTTGACCGAGAACCACTCGATAGCCTCCTCGTACTCAACCTCAAACCACGACATGATCGCCTCGATGCACTTGTCCGAGTCGTAGACTGCGACGAAGGTGCGCTCCTTCCGGGGCCAGTGATCGTCCGGCTGGTCGGTGATGTCCACCAGAGCCACGTCGTAGACCCTACGTGGCTCCAGCAACAGAGCATCGGGATTGTGTTCGCTCAAGCGTTGGATGATCTGTTCAGACATGGGCAACCTCCACATACAGAGAGTACCCGTCAGGACGCCACACGGATTTTGCTCATCAGCTTGTCACGCTTGTCCGACCCCAACCGGAGCACATCATCTAGTAGGTAGTCCAACTGCTCCTGTGTCAGACGGAGCTTCCCGTCTCGATACTCCCCAAGCCAGACCATATAGGTCGGCTTCATCAGCCACTTCTCACGGGTTCTCTTGAGATCGGGCACACACAGATGGACCGCGTTCTCTCGCTCGTAGTCGTCTCGGGGGTCGATCCCCTGTTCCTCGGCGTACTCGCTCCAGTCGAATGACCTTCCGTACTCGTTGCCCACGGACGACGGGCACCCACCCCACCACTGGAGGGGATCAACGATCTCGACGCCCTTCTTCCTCGGACCCGCTGCGTAGACGTGGTATCCGTTCCCACTGGTCTCACTCAGACCCTTGAGCGCGTCCTTGATGGTACGCGCCACCGAGATGCGGTCAGTCTCCGCGTCCTCGATCACGAACCCGGACTGATCCTCGTATGGATGGTACGGAGGCTGAGCCCGGATTCTTTCGAGATCACCAAGGTAACGGTCAGTCAAGTGAACGACTGACCAGAGCCGCGCGAAGTCAGCCTTGACCTCCATCATCTCGTTCGCCGCCCTGTACCGGGACGCGACCCGCCGTGCCTTCCTGCCCATCGCCGCGTCTTCCGCTGCGAACGCCTCCAGCACGTCCCGAGGCGGACGACCCACATCGAACTTGTCGTCGTGCCAGTCGCCTACGAACCCCACCTGTCCATCCGAGATCCCATCGAGGGCGTAGACGTGACGGTTCACACCATCCCGTCGATACGGACCCAGATACTCCTCGACCCGAGCCCACAGACTCGTGGCCTGGTACGGCTTCTCGGTCAGCTTGACGTAGGTACCCGGTTTGAGAATGGGCTTCTCAGGCTCCGGGGGGACGTACATCTCGGGGACGTCCACCGTCACCGTCTCCAGCACGGGGATGTGGGTGAACCCACGCTGAACCGAGGCGTTGTACCGATGGATTCCATCAGAGATGTGGTACTTCCCCCCATCCTTGTCCGCGTTGATGGGCGGGAGTGGCTTGCCTCGGTCGATGGCGTCGAGGATGCCCTTGATCCGACCGGGGTGCCACACGGGACGGTGGGAGATCTGACCAACGGGCACCAACACAAACTGCTTGTACTGGTAGAACCCATGACGCTCGGCGGTTTCCTTCTCAGCTTGCCGATCGCGCCGCACGCCGTCACGCACTGCTTTGAAGTCCAGATTGTAGTGGGTCTTGGACATCACGAATCTCGCGTCATGGATTCGACCTTCACAACTTGGACAACCGATGGGTCGAACACCACGGCGTAATCCCCGCCGCCATCAACCACGGCGTCGTGCCCGAACTTGCGGGCGATTGTCCCGACATCCCACCAATCCACCCGCCTCTTCTGTGCCGGAACATCACCGTTCCACCGGACGTACAGGTCACGAACCTCATCCGGCCAATCCTTCGGGTCGAGTGGAAGGGGCTTCCTCGGGGTGATCTTGAGGTGCAAGATGGCGGCGTCCAACCCCTCATCATAAAGCACATCCTTCGCGTACCCCTCCGCGAATGACCTGTCTGCGGTCATGTAGAAGCCAGGACCGAAGATCGCACCACGCCCCGCAGCACGGTTGATCCGATAGCCTCCCTTCTCGATGGAGAGAGCGTCGTCCAACCGGGTGCCATGGAAGTACGTCTTGCTCGCGCTGTGGCGAAAGGCGACACGGCGAGATGAAGCGCGGCGAGGTGACCTCTTGATCCGAGGATGCTCGATGCGTTGCGCCTCCGTCCGGCGAGCGTCCAACTCCGCGTTGCTCAACGGCTCCTCGATGTAGTCCTGCCACCGTGGAGTGAGCCAGTATTCATACGAGCCTTTTTCCTGGACGAGAGCCCGGTGGCGTCGAAGCTGGTCGATGTCCAGACTGTCCACGAACCGATCGTATTCGCGGAGTGCTCGAACCCGTGTGGCGGGATCCAGATCCTCTCTCCACGGGAGATATTCGGAAATAGGCAGCCCCCATGCCGGATGGTTGGGGGTTGAAAGGGGGAGGCGTCCGCCCCTGTCCATTCGTGCCATGTACCCGAGACGGCTCAGTTCGGCAGTGAACTTCGCCACCGCTGTCTGATACCGCTTCCGGTCGTTCTTGCGGAGGTAGGAGAACCACTGCGATGGCGCAAACGCCTCCCGTGCCTTGCCGGATAGTCCTCGTGCATTCGAGGAGAACCAGATACGAGCGGCCTGATCCGCACGGCTCTTACCCGAATCACGACCCAGGAACATGTTGAGGTAAATGCGGGACCAGTCTCCCTCGGGGACTGGTCCTCGGTCCGGCCATGCAGTGCCCCCCCGCAACATCTGCTTCTCAATGTCTTCCCAGCCGTTCACGAAGCGTGCGACCTCATCGCCAACTCGCGTCTCAAACTCCACGTCGCGGATCTCGTGGGGGATGCGCCGGTCCACATACTCCCCCTTGTGGGGATCCCATTCCTGCCAAGACTGGCCTGCCGGGGTGCCATACGCGTCTGCTACCGAGGGATCAGTCAGTCCGGGTTGCCCCGCAATCTCGGGGAGCGAGAGCAGTTCCTTGAGCAAAGACTGTGCGTAGTGCTTCATCTCATGGATGACCACACGGTCCAGTTCTCTCAACGAACTTCTGAACTGGGCTGTGTCCACATCCCCGGACCTGTATATCAGGGACTCGACCGACCAGTAGCCACTCAGCCCCGCAAACACTACCATCCACGTGTTCGGATTCCAGTATGCCGCGAACCCCCCATCCGGGTCATCACGCGATCCCGTGTCCTGTGGGTCGAACCGCATCTTCAGCGTTCTACGGGGCTCGATAACGGCCTCAAGCTCTGCCCTCTTGGCCTCGTCAGGAACCCTACGCTCCCACAGCTTCCATCCCGTAAGATCCATCTTGCAGAGAGCTTCATTGAACGAAGCCCCCTTGGACAACAGATCAGCGTTGGACTTGCGTGAGTTTATCGCCTGAATGACTTCACGCTTGAAGTCATCAAGAGAAGCCAGCGTGCGCTCGATCTTGTCGACCATCTCAACGAGGTAGTTGGGACCGAAGTAACCAGCGTCCTCCATCTTCCCAGAGATGTTCAACCAATCCCCATCAAACACCGTGTCTTCCACTTTGAAGGGTCGATCTACTTCCCACAACCGATCCCACGGGTCCTCGGCGTCCCTCACCAGAGTGTAGCGGACCACTCTCTTTCGGATCTGGTCGTAGTTCTTCCGGGGATTTGCAGGCGCATGGTAGATCAGAAGGTCAAAAGAACGCCCCTCCTCCTCTGCCTTCACCGCTGCCTCGACAGAGGCTTTCTGCTCCTTGAGCATCTTGCGGACTTTCCGCAGACGGGCCTTCTGGCTACGCTGCTTCTTCTGAACCTCTTCCAGCACGCCGGAACCCCAGCGGCCAACAAAGAAGTATCGGGAAGCGGCCAGCATCTCTGGAGGCGGCTCAAACAGAGCCGCCTCGATGTGCCGGGAGGCAACGCGGCTGGGTGATGGACGGCTGGGCATGAATGTCTCCATGAGATCACTCCCCCCATAGGCTCTCTACCGCTTCTCGTAGTCGCCCGTGGAAGCGTTGTAGACGAGTGTGGGGATGCCAGCCTTCACCGCACGCTTGATGCAGTCCTGCGTGCCTCTGCCCTCCGGCAAAGGATACGCCACGAGAAGGTCAGCACCCAGGTCCACCATCTCCTGGTTGCGGATCGGACCCGCAGCCCTGCCATGCCTCTGCCAGTCAGCACGATGAATCTCGACCTTCATCCCGATGTGCCGAGCGAGCACATCGACCATCCAGTCCAGACTACCCGACCCTCCATGAACGACTGTCACATGCGGGGGGCCTCCAGCACGAGCGACCAGTCGATCGAGCATGGCGATCACAACCCGGTCGTCATCGAACTTCCGGTTCCCGCTGAACAGCACTCGCATCAGGAGACGTCACGCCGCGCGATGGAGTCCACCGACTTGAACCCTTCGGGGTAGCGTCTACGCAGCTTCTCAATGTTCATCTCAGCTACCTCCTCCAGAGACAAACCGAACTCGTGGCAGAGGCTCGCGCAGTACCAGAGCACATCGCCGATCTCCTTGGCGAGGTGTGACCTGTCGAGAGGGTGATCATGACCGACCACCTTCTTGATGTAGTCAGCGGTCTCTCCAGCTTCACCTGCGAGACCGAGAGCCGTCACAGCCTGGCTCAACTTGGGATCGAGGCCCCCGTTCTTGGTGCGAACAGCAAGGTCCTGGTAATCATCGAAATCCATCATCTCCCCCCTTCCAACACAACAAGTTCGGTATCGCCAATGGTAGACCGAAGCCGCTCGTTTTCGAGCCTGAGACGTTCGACCTCTGCCATCAGCTTCGCTCGGTCAGACTGAGCAAGCAGCATGTTCCACTTGAGCGCGGAATCCGTCATGTGGTGGATGATGTCTTTGATCTCTTCATCGGTCATCATCTTGGTTCTCCAAGTTTATTGGTTGGTTCCGTAAGGGGTGGGGGCGTTGTGTGGGACGCTCACGGCACCCCACCAAACACCACGAATGCATGAGAGTGGGACAGGAGACTGAATCGGACCGAGCAACCGACGAACCGTGAGCGTTCCGCTCACACACCGGTCTACGAGAACCGTCTCCAGAGGTTTATCCTCACGCTCCTGGTACCAATACCAGCCGGTGCTTCGTGGTGTTCGATGCATCACCCTTCCTCTTCTGATCCAAGCATGTAAGTGTGGGATGTGGGTGTAGAACCACGCGATCCCTTCTGGTAAGGCTTTACCCACCGACGCCGGGATTCCAGTCTCTCCGAGAGAGATTTGATCTCGGATTCTGCTTTTTGGGCCTTCCCTCGAAGAAACGCCAGCCGGACCAGATGATCTGACGCGTCCTCTGGAGACGCAGCATTGGAGACCGCATCCTTCAGATCCCGGTACTCATCGAGCACCTTCCTGTGATCCGACTGTGCATCCTCGATCCGACGCTGAATCGTGTCCCGTCTCGGCCACCAGTGGCCCCGCACCCAGTGCCGCCGTTGGGGCGTTCCTGTTCCGGTAGCGGGTGTCGGCTCACCGTAGCCGAACGACCGGCCTACCCACGTCACCGTGTCGGTCGGAATCTCGTAGAACCGCTTGATGATGCGACGACCCTTCTTCTTCGGGTTCTTCTTCCGCGCCAACTGCTTCCGTAGGCTCTCCCGCTCCGCGTGGTCTGCGAGGTTGTCGGGATCACGCTCCAACTCGGCACCATCCGAGTCCATGTAAATCAGTGCATTGAACAAGATGCGTAAGGTGTCGATGACCCCCTCGGCTTGCTTGTTGAAGCTCGCGTCGGTCTTGGGCAGGAACGTGAACCCCAGCATATCGGCCAACTCGGGATTGTCTTGGAACATGTGGTCCTTCGTCTCCCGCTTGCGGTCGCGGAGAATGCGGTCCAAGTAGGCTTCCAAGTCCTCACCGCTCGCGTGCATCTCGTTGAGGTCCAGTGCGACCCACAGCGAAGCATCATCGCCTCGGTGCTTCGACCGCTCATTCTCAATCCCCCAGAGGTACAGGTGGATCAACCCCCGGTCGTTCTCCGGGGGCACCGGCTCCTCACCGGGACGCAAGAGTTCGCGGTCGCCCTTCTCATGCCATGCGAAGACGCCTCGGACCTCGTGCCACAACGTCTGGTTCCCGCCCCAGATGGACCGCGTGTTCCCCGGCAGCGCCATGTAGATGCTTGGGTAGGGCATCCGTAGATCGTCCACTGTCACACCTGCCAACGACGTGCGGACGAGGGCATCCTGCATCGCCTTGGGGACGATGAACGACTGCTGACCGTACTTCTTGTGCTCGACCAGATGAAGCGTCAGCATCCACATCGAGCGGTGGAAACCGATCCCCGGCATGTCGAAGTAGCGCGCCGACTCGGCACGCGTGACCAAGCCCTTCTGAAGCGCCGTCAGAATCTCTGCGTGGTAATCATCAAACGGTACGCGACGGTGCATCATTGGGATGTCTGAGAGCTTCATCGTGCCTCCTGACATCTGATACCGGAATCGGATGGAGACTATCCCCCCACAGACCGCCAAACATACGAAACAGGGCACGAATCTAAATCAGATGATGCCTTTTTCAGGGTCTCGAACGATCGGATCGTCTCGGGAGGCCACGAGGCTCGACCGCACGGCATCTCCTGGAGGGGATCAAACCACCCACAAGACGGACACGATGCGCTAGGCCAGATCCGACCTCCCCGTTGGAGACCCAACAGCGTCAGCCGTTCGGTTGTCTGCTCTTGACTCTGGGTCTCGTGGGGGATGAGGTCGAACTCACACCCATACGATGCGACAAGGTCCGAGACCTCGGACACTTGATCTGCCTTGAGCATCAGATGCACGACGGTAGTGCCTCCGTCGTGTTCGACGGGCATGTTCCACGGCACCCGGAACTCGAAGGGCTGACCCTCACGAACCCAAAGTCGGTACAGTATTGCGCCAGGACTGGACATACTCACGATCCTTGTTCGAGAGGGCGTCTCCACCGTTGCAGACCGCAAGAGCAATCGGACTCCGATACGACGGAATCGCATCACTGTACCGCTTGACGGTGACACGGAGCTTCCCGTCTGGAGTGACCCAATCCCCCGAGTTCTCACACACGGATCCTCTCGGCATCACTGCCGCAAGAGCCATCCGTGCGAGGTCCGAATCCTCGGAAGAGGTGAGGAGTACAGTCTGCCGATGACCCAGCTTGATGGAGTTCTTGGCAACGCGACAGACGTGGTTGGCTAGTGATTGATCGCGAGTCATGATCTCTCCTTTGGTCCTGCGACGAGAACCCATCCGAATCGACGGTCCGCGATCCCGTGGTGCGGCGACACCCGCACGAACACCTCGGGATGCGAGGACACGAAGTCCATCACCTCAACGCTCATGTAGTGGATGGCTGTGGTGATGTAGTTGAAGCCATCCGAGAGGTCGTCGGCCCCCCAGACCACTGAAGTCCACCGAGACAAGACCGAGGAGTCAGGGTGTGGCTCCCCGGCTCTCGCGTAAATGCCGTGCTGCCGAAGGTAGTCGATGACCCCCTTCTCGATCACCGGGCTCAAGGATGCGCGGCCCTGAGTCGTCGCCAGAGCCCGATAGGCGTGCTCCCTCCGCTCCGTGAGCGATAGTTCAGCAGCCGCGACCGGTGGTACCAGAGCGCCCTTGCGGAAGGCGGGCTTCTCCCCAGCCTTGTAGCCTTTGACTCCGACAGGCACCGGGGGAAGATGCTTCTTGGCTGCTTCCAATGCGGTTGCCCGAATCGTGGGGTGCGCCTTCTGCTCGATGTCGGTGAGGACTGCCGTGCAGTATTCATCGTGCTCAGCGATGGCGACACGAATCTCCTGCGCGACCTCCTCGGATGCCTTCTGCAACTGGATTCCCACGATGACCGGATCATACGAGTCGGTCTTCACAGGAACGGCGGGACGGCCACCCTCCGGAATGGGTCCGAGGCGAGCCTCTGGCACATCCCCATCCAGAGACGCGCGCTCCTTGACCACCGCCTCCATGATGGGGTTGACCACGCTCATTCCATTGTCGTGCTTCATGACGATGGGAACATCGTCTTCGCCCGGAGTGGTGGTGACGTTGTAAAGGTCGGTCAACTGACTCGATGCCTGTACAAGCGTCTCCAGCTTCCCCGAGGAGACAAATAGCCTCATGAGGCTGTCCATGGCCTCATCGGGAGCCAACCGCCCCATCTGAATGTCGTCCAGAATGGACGCCGCTCCCGGCATCGTCTCCAGAACCTCATTGATTCGGTTGATGACATCCAGAGCTTGACGGTCTTTAGGATCCACGGACGTCCTCCAAAGGCTTCTTCACGAACACTGCTCGTAGCGTGCCCTTCTTGTTGTTTCTGCGGATCCTCACGGTGGCGTCATCCGGAATCTGAATGCCACGACCCACAAGCGCCTCCCTCAGAAGGCTCACGATCTCATCGTGTTCCAGAACAAGCTCCATCAGGTTCCTCTCATTTCTTGGTCTTCTTACCGGAACCGAAGGTCACTCGACCCCCCACACCCAACTTTCGGAACTTCGGGGCCGTCTCATCTACTGCCCACGGGTCCGATTCGGGAGGAGGTGTCGGGGGTGGCGGACCCCCTCCGATCATCTGACCCCCTCGGGGCTGAGCGGTGTTCATCGCAGAGGGGAAGGGCGACCGTCGCGGTGCCGGGTCGGGTCGGACAGGATCAACAGGGTCGGGCGTGGGGTCAGGCTTCGACTCGGGGTCAACTCTCCCACGGATGTACTGGATGTGCTTGCACTCCACCCGTGACGGACACGTGCAATCCCACCCACCATCCTCAAACAGCGTCACCGTGTACGTCTTCGGTTTGCCTTGCTTGTCCTTCGAGTCCCCACGCACCCGCCAGATGTCGTGAACTTGTCTCGAAATGTCATCGGGGTGTCCGATTTTCTGGGGGGGCTCGGCCAGATTTTCTTCGGGCTCGGGTGTAGGATCGGGCGTGGGGTCAGGAATAGGGTCGGGTCTGAAACCCGTGGGGGAGAGTGGAACCACTCCCATCATCTCCGCTGCCGCCCGACCCACATCAGCGTCCGAGACAGGTTCCCAGTCTGCACGCTGCGTCGAGATCTCGACGCGAAGAGCCTCCTGAATCAGGTTCTTGAAGTCCGGGATTCCCATGCGCTCGTCGGAACGCTCGGGCGCGAACGCCGGATTGTGGAGGAGACGATCCTCCTGGGTCAGCATCCGCTGGTTCCACTTCGACGTGGAGCCCCGGCTGTTGGTGCATCCCGGATTTAGACAGACGTTACAGAACATCTGACGAAACTGCTCTGGTGATAGAAGTTTTCGATGTTCACCGTCGTAACACCCATCCCAGAGATCACGAAGTCGATTGGGTTTCATCTTTTGAGTCCAAAGGGTCGATAGAGAGGCAATCTGTATGGAAAGGGTGCTGGGCGCACCTCAACCACATCACGGAGATGTCTGTGCCGACGACGTACATTTTGGACACCAACGTCCTGCTGTCGGATCCCAAATCCATTTTCCACTTTGAGGAGCACGAGGTCATCATTCCGGTTCAGTGTCTGGAGGAACTGGACCGATTCAAACGCGAGCGTTTGTCGGCTCGGGGGTCTGCCGCGAGAACCGTCAGCCGATACCTGGACTCCCTCCGAAAGCGGGGATCCCTTCTGACTGGGGTACCTCTCCATGGAGGAGGCACCCTCCGTGTTGATTTCGGGGAAGGTGTCAGCCTCGGGAAGGCCGACGACGAAGCCGTGCGACTCGCACGTCGAGTCCAAGACGAGCGGGGTCGAGATCACGTCGTGCTCGTGTCGCGCGACACGAACATGCGGATCAAGGCCGACGTATATGGGGTGGCTGCTGAAGACTACCGGCACGATGCTGCACCTACGACTTACGACGAGGAGGGGTATCGGGGGTACTCTACCCTTGAGACCTCACAATCCAACTTGGACTCCCTCTACCGGGACAACCGGATCGAAACGACAGTCCCCCCACTTCACCCCCACGAGTTTGTGGTCCTCAAGGAAGAGTTCGGTGGGCAACAGTCGGCGCTGACACGTCACCATGACGGCAAGCTCACGTTGGTCCAGAAGGCCAACCCTTGGGGTATCTCCCCCCGGTCAGCGAACCAATCCTTCGCCCTCGACGCACTGATGAACCCGGACATCCCCCTCGTCACTCTCGCGGGACGCGCTGGAACCGGAAAGACACTCCTGGCCCTGGCAGCCGGTCTTCACCAGACCTGTGACACAGAGGTCTATCGACGCACGCTCGTCGCACGTCCTCTGATCTCGATGGGGAAAGAGGTCGGATACCTTCCTGGAGACCTGGATGAGAAGCTGCGTCCCTGGATGCAGCCAATCTTCGACAACCTGGAAGTCCTAGTGGGTTCAGACGACGAACGGCGTCTCAGCTACATCCTCGAACGAGGTCATCTGAAAGTGGAAGCACTGTCCTTCATCCGAGGTCGGTCCATCCCACAACAGTTCCTCATTGTAGATGAGGCCCAGAACCTCACACCACACGAGGCGAAAACCATCCTGACCCGCGCTGGTGAGGGCACCAAGATCGTGTTCACGGGTGACCCAGACCAGATCGACCATCCCTATGTGGACAGCAAGTCCAACGGACTGACGTATGTCATCGAGGCGTTCCGAGGTTCCCCGCTGGCAGCACACATGATCTTGGAGCGTGGTGAGCGTTCGCCTCTTGCGGAAGAGGCTGCCACACTACTGTGATCTTGCCCAACACTCACGACACCGGGCTTCGTACATCCCAGCGGAGCCGACCTGCACCTGCTTCCCGGTGTCGTGATCGGGAAGCCGGTAAGATCGAGTGGCAGGCTTCCCACAAGGTCCGTCTGTCTCGTGGTCATACGCCACGCATACAGCGGTCAGTTTGGTCACCTTGTCCGCCACCGCGAGAAGCCGTGCCATCGGCCCGAAAGGCTTGCCATCCGAGTCAAGGTCGAGTCCCGCGACGATGACCCGGCGTCCTCGATTCGCCTGCTCCTCCAGAACGTCCACGATCTCGTCATCGAGGAACTGCACCTCATCGACTCCGATGACCTTCCCGGTCATGAAAAACGGGCGTGAGCAGAGCAGACGCTTGATGTCCTGTACATCCCGAACGGGAACGGCTTTCATCGTCTCCCCGATGTGAGTCGCCACCGAGTCCTTGGAGTAACGATCATCGAGCGCAGGCTTCACCACAAGGGTGTACTGATCCGCGATCTGACATCGGCGCAGACGCCGGATCAACTCCTCGCTCTTGCCCGAGTACATACATCCAGCAATCACCTCAAGCATCATCACTTCCTGCTTTGTACTCGAACCAGAGCCTGTCATTCGAGGCGTAGGTCTGAGTCAGTTCCTCACCCTTCTCGATGAACCGCTTGGCGTAGAAGTCTACGAAGCGACGGTTCGTGTCGGGGTCGATGTACGGCTCGTACCGGATGTTCGACCTGCCTGCGGGCTCATGGTTGTAGAGCATCCCATACCCAAGGACGAGCGCGCGATGTTTGTCCTCAAGCCACGGGAAGAGGATATGCCCGAGCTTGATGTGGTTCCTCGTCCCGGTGTACGGAAACAAGCTGAGTGAGCGCACGGTCGGAGAGTGTGTCCCCAAGACGAATACGGGACACCGCTCAACGATCACTCCAGACCCGATGTTTCGAGCAGCGAAGACACCCAAACCACGCCCCGCGACGTGTCGAAGCTGAAGCACTCCGCCTGACTCCGCTTGAGTCGGCACACGCTTGGGAGCGCGGAGGGGGTTTCCACATGACGGACATGAGGGGAGGTAGTCGCCTCGTCGGAAGACCACCTCGGAAACAAATCCGCAGTGCTGACAGATCTCGCGTTTTACGTCCACCGGGTCCTCTACGCGAAGTTGAACCCATCGCCTCGAACGACGATGGTTCGACGTCCCTCACGCCACGCTAATGCTACCCGCTGGAATACCTCAACGACCTCACTGGGAGTGTCCTCGGAGAGCGGGGGATCGTAGCACTCCGGTGGACCATGTTGGAGCTTTCGGCCCTTGCCCTTGCTCCCGCCTGGTCGACACAAGCCCTTGTCGGCAGTGAGGCAAGTCTTGATCTGGGCACAGACACCCTCGTCTTCTTCAACACGTCTGCCGCTAACTCGGGGATCACGCCCCAAGGATCTGAGTAGAGGCTGGAACCGACCATGAAGGGCATGAGACAAGGCTTCGGCAGGCACCACCTTGATCCCAACCTCCCATGAGGTACCCCGAAGTGATTCGAGTGCGCCCCAGTGCTCGGCGTCCTCGGGCACGATTTCTACGAGCAGGAGCACCCGCTCGGCTTCTCGGCCTCTCGGGGGGTTCGGGTCAGTGAGATCAAGGGGCCTCACTTGGACACCTTGCCGCCTACTTGCTTGTAGAAGCGGGAGGCTCCCCCCTCACTGGCTGGGTTCGTCACCCTGCGCTCATACATTTTTCCGTAGGTGGTGTATTGCCCGGCTTTGGCGATACTGTCCATCGCCCCGCTTTTGAGGATGCCTGATTGGTTGTCCAGTCGAGCAACGGGACAACCGGGTTCACAGATCCAGTTGGCTATCGTTTCCTTGCCGTCCTTGTCTCCGTAGTTGAGGCTAATGGTCCCCTCATCCTGCCCTATACCCTCGGAGTAGGCCGTTTGATTCTTTCCGGGGGCTTTTCTCACATAGGTCTTGGGACTGCCCTTCACCCTCTTGACCCCATCGCGCCTACACCCATCGAGGTGCTGGAGGATCACGTTGGCGGGCCATCGACCGAGTTTCTGTGCGTCCGAGGGCACATAGGACGATCCCGCTGCGTACATGCCAGGGCCGTCACCGATGCCTGTCCTGTCAGCCATCAGGTTGTCCTTCCCTCGACGCACAACGCCAGTGACAATGTGTGAACCATCGCTGGGGATCCGAGAGGCGTCGATGTTCAAGCCCCCACAACCGTGTTTCAACACATTGGAGGCGACAGTCCCTTCAGATAAAGGTTTTCTGAGTAGGTGGATGACTCTCATTCGGGCTTCCTCCCTACGACTACAGGTTCCCACGACGGCTTCAAGGCGGTGCCCCAGCCCTCCCATTGATGGGAGGCATCGGTGGCAGGAAGCGTCACAGGCATTTCGCTCGGCCCGTCACTACTGAACGCCACAGCCTGCTTGTCCAAAGCCTTTCCGATGTTCATGGACTTCGGAAACCCACTTCCGTAGTTCCATGACTCCAATCGGAGATCGATGAACCCCGCCTCGTGCATCGCAGCCGCCATCCGGTGGAAGGTGCGCGTGCCAGAGAACGCCTTGATGACCCCACCGGGCCGAAGGACTCGGTACGCTTCGTTGAACCATTGAAGGTGCCAGACCTCCATGCGACGGTTGCTGTTTGGTGACAGGTCGAACGCAGGAGCGGGGGTCTGGAACTTCGGGGCCTTGCTGGACTCCCATTCGGGACGCTTCCAGTCAGGCATGGTGCCCCGATTAGCGCGGCTAACCGCTGTGAGATCATCCCATTTCTTACCCATGAAGGATAATCCGTATGGGGGATCGCTGACGACGGCCCCAATGCACCCGTCTTCATAGCCCTTGAGGACTTCTACACAGTCCCCATGTCGTAGGATCAATCGCTGCATCGTGTCCCCCTACAGCCCGAACAGGTCATCAAGAGAAATCGTCTGTGGCTCGGCTTCCTGTGCCTCGGTGATCTCCGTGAGGTCGGACTCGACTTCGGCAGCGTTCCACCCGGCTTCGCGGGTGTTCCAGTGCCGAATCCGGCCCTCGGCGATGGTCAGGTACTCCTTCTCTCGCTCGATGCCGATGAAGTCATGCCCTGTCTGGACACAGGCGATGCCCGTAGTCCCGCTGCCCATGAACGGGTCCACCACGGGGCCTACGTCCTTCGGCACATCATGGAGCAGCCGTTCCATGATTTTGTAGGGTTTTACCGTAGGATGGACGTTGCGGCGCTTCTGGACTCGGTTCAAACCGATGCCCTGACCACCCGGCGCTTCGACCTCCTCACCATCCTCGGTTGATGCGATGGCCCCCTGCGCCCCACCGCTCATGCCGAATACTTGAAGCGGAAGATGGTTCAACCCCTCTTCACGCTCGGCACGGGACGCCTTGGCGACATAGGACATCTGGTCTTCGGGTGAGTCGGCG
>Ga0070754_10000977_pt1 | contig 23949 bp, 18 predicted proteins | sample VirMetDEL_Sep_01_FD_75181 | JGI IMG/M metagenome (GOLD analysis project Ga0070754, IMG submission 75181) | Aqueous microbial communities from the Delaware River and Bay under freshwater to marine salinity gradient to study organic matter... | ecosystem: Environmental > Aquatic > Marine >...
ACGCCGCATGCTGCTGACCATGAAGGCGTTCGCCGAAGGCAACCGCGCCATGGTCTACTTCACCGCCAAGCAGGTGGACATCGTTCAGCACAGCCAGGACGAAGAAGAGAAGAAAGCCGCTGACGAACTGCTGGCTTTCCTGACTCCGATCGCCAAGGCCTTCATGACCGAAGTGGGCTTCGAGTCCGCTTCCCATGGCATGCAGATCTACGGTGGCCACGGCTTCATCAGCGAGTGGGGCATGGAGCAGAATCTGCGCGACTGCCGCATCTCCATGATGTACGAAGGCACCACCGGCGTTCAGGCGCTGGACCTGCTGGGCCGCAAGGTGCTGATGACGCAGGGCGGCGCCCTGAAGAACTTCACCAAGATCGTGCACAAGTTCTGCCAGGCCAACGAAGGCAACGATTCCGTCAAGGAGTTCGTCGAGCCGCTGGCCAAGCTGAACAAGGAGTGGGGCGACATCACCATGAAGATCGGCATGGCGGCGATGAAAGATCGCGAGGAAGTCGGTGCCGCGTCGGTGGACTACCTGATGTACTCCGGCTACGCCTGCCTGGCCTACTTCTGGGCTGACATGGCACGCCTGGCTGCCGAGAAGCTGGCCGCCGGTGCTGAAGACGAGGCGTTCTACAAGGCCAAGCTGCAGACCGCTCGCTTCTACTTCGCGCGTCTCCTGCCGCGTACCCGCGCGCACGTCGAAGCCATGCTGTCCGGTGCCAATAACCTGATGGAGATGGATGAAGAGCACTTCGCGCTCGGCTTCTAAGACCCTGTTTATGATCTGCTGCGCGTCGGCCCTGCTGCGTTAAAAACAGGCTGGAGCGCCAGCCCGGTCGGACTGCTCATTTACAGCTCGTAAAGTCGAGCGCGACTCCGACCGGTCCTCGCCTGTTTTTGCCTTGCATGGCTCTAGCTCGCGAGATCGTAAACAGGCTCTAGGCTATCTTTATTCGGTTGAATAACAACGCCGCCCCTCGGGGCGGCGTTGTCGTTTTTGCGCCGGGTACTGAAGCGAATGTCGCATCCTGTCGCTGTTTTCAACAGGCGAAGCAGGCAGAATGCCTGCATCTCTCGCCAAGGATGTCAGCGTGATACGTCTGGCCAATTTGCGCCTCAGCCACTTCTTCTCCTCGCTGCCGTTGCTGGTAGGGGCATTGCTGGCTGCGCGCTTGCCGGTATTGAGCGAGTTCTTCATCTCCCTGTTCAACGTACTGCCGACCCTGCTGCTGTTGCTCGGCGGCGCCTTCTGTCTGGTCTATGGTCGTCAGCGTGAAGTGTTTCTGCTGCTGGCGTTGTATGTCGGCTACTTCCTGCTGGATATCCAGGTCGATCACTTTCGTAACAATGGTCAGGTGCGTGACGATGCGGCGCTGGTCTTCCATCTGATCTGCCTGCTGCTGCCGCTGCTCTATGCCCTCTACGGTTGCTGGGAGGAGCGCTCGCATCTGCTGCAGGACATCTTCGCCCGCTCGCTCGTGCTGCTGGCCGTCAGCGCGGTGGCCGTCGGGCTCGCGCGGCGTTATCCACAGGGCATCGCCGAATGGCTGGCGCAGATCCACTGGCCATCGCTGCACGGTGCCTGGATGAGTCTCGCGCAGCTGTCCTACCTGGTCTTCCTGCTGGCGTTCATTGCGCTGCTGGCGCAGTACCTGCGCCGCCCCCGCCCGCTGCATGCGGCGCAGCTGGTGGGCTTGTTCGGCCTGCTGTGGATGCTGCCGCAGGTGTTCATCCTGGCCAACGCGCTGCAGGTGATGATCAGCCTGGTGATGCTCATGCTGGTGGCGGCGGTGGCGCACGAGGCGTACCAGATGGCCTTCCGTGACGAGCTCACCGGGTTGCCTGGACGGCGCGCGCTCAACGAGCGCCTGCAACGCCTGGGGCGTGATTACGTGATCGCCATGGTCGATGTCGATCACTTCAAGAAATTCAACGATACCCACGGCCACGACGTGGGCGATCAGGTGCTGCGCCTGGTCGCCAGCCAGCTGCGCAAGGTCGGTGGCGGCGGCAAGGCGTATCGCTATGGTGGCGAGGAGTTCACCCTGCTGTTTCCCGGCAAGAGCGTGGAGCAATGCGTACCGCATATCGAGGCCGTGCGCGTGGCCATCGAGCAATACCGCATGCAGTTGCGCGACTCGCAGAGCCGGCCGCGTGATGATCGTGAGGGCAAGCAGCGCCGCGCCGGCAAGACAGCCAGCGAAGTCTCGGTGACCGTGAGCATGGGAGTGGCCGAGCGGCAGGCCGAGCAGCGCACGCCGCAGGAGGTGATCAAGGAAGCGGACAAGGCGCTCTACAGCGCCAAGGCCGCCGGGCGCAACTGCATACGCAGCGCCTCGCATCGGCGTGGCGCCGTCAAGCTGGCGTCAGGGGGCCAATGAGGTCCTGGCGGACGAATGGTCGTGACGGAATACTGGTCGTTCTGCAGAGGGGTTTTCACATCAGACAGTTGCTGACCTGTCGTGAATCATTGGTCACAACACGACCCTATGTGTCTATAAAGTTGTTCAAGTAAACTCGGTCATCTCACGTAAGTCCGTTTTCGAGGATGTGCCATGGCCGATTACAAAGCCCCCTTGCGCGACATGCGCTTCGTGCTCAATGAAGTATTCGAAGTCTCCAAGCTCTGGGCCGAGCTGCCGGCCCTGGCTGAGGTGGTGGATGAAGACACTGCCAACGCCATTCTCGAAGAGGCTGGCAAGGTCACCGCAGGCAGCATCGCCCCGCTGAACCGCAGCGGCGATGAAGAAGGCTGCTCCTGGGAAGATGGCGTTGTGAAAACCCCGGCTGGCTTCCCCGAGGCCTACCGCACCTACGCCGAAGGTGGCTGGGTGGGTGTCGGTGGCGCGCCTGACTTTGGCGGCATGGGCATGCCCAAGGTGATCGGCGCCCAGGTCGAGGAGATGGTCAACTCGGCCAGCCTGTCCTTCGGCCTGTATCCGATGCTGACCGCTGGCGCCTGCCTGTCGATCCTCAATCACGCCAGCGAGGAGCTGAAGGCGCAGTACCTGCCGAACATGTATGCCGGTGTCTGGGCGGGATCCATGTGCCTGACCGAGCCGCACGCCGGTACCGATCTGGGCATCATCCGCACCAAGGCCGAACCGCAGGCCGATGGCAGTTACAAGATCAGTGGCACCAAGATCTTCATCACCGGCGGCGAACACGACCTGACCGAGAACATCATCCACCTGGTGCTGGCCAAGCTGCCGGACGCACCGGCTGGCCCGAAAGGCATCTCGCTGTTTCTGGTGCCGAAGATCATGGTGGGCGCCGACGGTTCGCTGGGCGAGAAGAACGCCCTGGGCTGCGGTTCCATCGAGCACAAGATGGGTATCAAGGCCTCGGCCACCTGCGTGATGAATTTCGACGGCGCCACCGGCTACCTGATCGGCGAAGTGAACAAGGGCCTGGCGGCCATGTTCACCATGATGAACTACGAGCGTCTGGGCGTCGGCATCCAGGGCTTGTCCCTCGGTGAGCGCAGCTACCAGAGCGCCGTCGAGTACGCCCGCGAGCGCATCCAGAGCCGCGCGCCGACCGGCCCGGTGGCCAAGGACAAAGCGGCTGATCCGATCATCGTGCACCCTGACGTGCGCCGTATGCTGCTGACCATGAAGGCGCTGAACGAGGGCGGTCGTGCCTTCTCCAGCTACGTGGCCATGCAGCTCGATACCGCCAAGTACAGCGAGGACAAGGCTACCGCCCAGCGCGCCGACGAGTTGGTGGCGCTGCTGACTCCGGTGGCCAAGGCCTTCCTCACCGACATGGCGCTGGAAACCACCGTGCATGGCCAGCAGATCTTCGGCGGCCACGGCTTCATTCGCGAGTGGGGCCAGGAGCAGCTTGTCCGGGATTGTCGCATCACCCAGATCTACGAAGGCACCAACGGCATCCAGTCGCTGGATCTGGTCGGGCGCAAGATCGTTGGCAGTGGCGGTAGCTACTACAAGCACTTCGCCGACGAGATCAAAGCCTTCGTCGCCTCGGCCGATGCCTCGCTGGCCGAATTCACCCAGCCGCTGGCGGCTGCCGTGGAGAACCTCGACGCGCTGACCGCCTGGGTGCTGGATAACGCCAAGAACAATCCCAACGAGATCGGCGCTGCTTCGGTCGAGTACCTGCAGGCCTTCGGCTACACCGCCTACGCCTACATGTGGGCCTTGATGGCGCGCGCCGCGCTGGGCAAGGAGGCACAGGACGAGTTCTACGCCAGCAAGCTGGGCACCGCGCGTTTCTTCTTTGCGCGTCTGCTGCCGCGCATTCATTCGCTCAGTGCCTCGGTCAAGGCCGGTAGCGAATCGTTGTACCTGCTGGACGCTGCGCAGTTCTGATCACGCGGCATCGTCCAAATGAGCCCCGGCCCGCGTGCCGGGGCTTTTCATTTCAGCAGGCGCACGGGTTCAGCCTGGCCAGGTAGAGCAGGGCGGGGCGTGGCGCTTGCAGGTACAGCTGGCCGCGCTCGTTGTCGATCAGCAGGCCATTGCCCGCCGCCAGGTGGTGCAGCGCGCCGCCAGCATTCACGTCCACTGCGCTCTGCGCTGCATTCCACAGCAGTAGTACCGCAGCATCGTTCTCCAGCCGCTGGGTTCCCTGCCATTTCAGCAACTGCACCTGATGCGTCCAGGCGCTTCTTCGGGTCATCAGATTGAGGTCGGTGATCGGGCCGTCCAGCAGTTGCGCGTCGATGGCCTCTTCGCCTGCAAAAACCGCTATGGCGCCAGCGCTATCCAGCGTCTCGACCTGGCCGTCCTCGCGTTGCAGGCGCAAGCCGTTGCCGGCGAGCACGGCCAGGCTGCGGTCGATGCCCGGGAAGCTGGAAAAGGCACCACCCACCGCCACCTGAGCACTGCTGATGCGCCAGGCGAAATCCTCCAGGCCGGCGCCTGCTGGCGAGATGGCCAGCTGCAGCGTCGTACCGCCACCGTTCTTCCAGAGCATGGCCAGGGCTGTTGCGGGATCGAGCAGGGTGACAGGCATGAACTCTCCAAATGTATATACATAATGATTGGGGCGACGAATGGCTTCGATCGCGCAGCGGGCGATGGAGTCTCTGAATAGAGGCCGTTAGCTGGCTCACGCGCTATTTGCATAGACATGGAGCGCTTCGCTAATGCCCATGATCATGAGCTCATGCGGATTGTGCTGGCTTGACGCCGATTGAATCCACTCATATTGTATATACAAAACAAGCCGGGAGAATCCCATGCCGATGCATTCCACCTCGAAACAGCTCTGGCGCGATGTGCAGGTCTTCGATGGCCTGGCGCAGCTGGACGAGGCGATGAACCTGCTGGTCGAGGACGGCTGCATCGCCGGTCTGTGGCCGTCGCGCACCTTCGACGAGGCGCTGGCTCAAGGTGCAGTCGAAGCAGGGCGTGGCGGCGTGATTACCCCGGGCCTGGTCGACTGCCACACCCACTTGGTCTACGCCGGTGACCGCGCCGGCGAGTTCGAGCAGCGCCTGGAAGGCATCAGCTACGAAACCATCGCCCGCAACGGCGGCGGCATCCTCAGCAGCGTGCACGCCACTCGCGCCGCCAGCGAGGACGAGCTGATCGCCGCCAGCCTGCCGCGTCTCGATGCGCTGCTGGCCGATGGCGTGACCACGCTGGAGATCAAGTCTGGCTATGGCCTGACCGTTGCCGACTAACTGAAGATGCTGCGCGTAGCCCGTCGCCTCGGCGAACTGCGACCGGTGCGGGTGCTCACCACGCTGCTCGGCGCCCATGCCTTGCCGCCGGAATATGCCGGTCGCGCCGACGATTACGTGAGCCTGGTCTGCGACGAGATGATCCCGGCCGCTGCCCGTGAAGGGCTGGCCGATGCGGTGGACGTGTTCTGCGAAGGTATTGGCTTTTCCCCGGCGCAGTGCGAGCGCATCTACCAGGCGGCCCAGGCCCACGGCCTGGCGATCAAGGCGCACGCCGAGCAACTGTCCAACCTCGGCGGCAGTGCCCTGGCCGCGCGTTACGGCGCGCTGTCCGCCGACCATATCGAATACCTCGATGAAGCCGGCGTACGTGCCATGGCCGAGGCCGGCACCGTGGCCGTGTTGCTGCCCGGCGCCTTTCACGTGCTGCGCGAAACCCAGCTGCCGCCCATCGACCTGCTGCGCCAGTACGGTGTGCCCATGGCCGTGGCCAGCGACGCCAACCCCGGCACCTCGCCGATCTGCATGCCGACGCTGATGGCCAACCTGGCCTGCACCCTATTCCGGCTGACCCCGCGCGAAGCCCTGGCCGGCATGACCGCCCATGGGGCCCGCGCCCTTGGTTTGCCAGAACTCGGCCGCATCGCCGTCGGCGCGCCGGCGGATCTGTGTCTGTGGGATATCCAGCAACCGGCCGAACTGGCCTACGCGGTGCAGGCCGGGCGTCTGCGCCAGCGCGTGTTCAATGGAGCCATAGTTCATGCTCGCTGATCGTCACTCGATGGCCGCCTGGAGCGGCCGTACCGACCCGGAAACCGACAGCGCGCGCTGGCACCAGCGCATCCAGGTGCTGGCCGAAGACAGCCAGCCGGGCCTGGTCCTGCTGGGTTTTGCCTGCGACGAAGGTGTGCGCCGCAATCATGGCCGCGTCGGTGCCGCCGCTGCGCCGCAGAGCGTGCGCAAGGCGCTGGCCAATCTGGCCTGGCACCGGCAGGCGCCGGCCTATGATGCCGGTGACGTGATCTGCGAGGACGGCGATCTGGAAGCCGCCCAGGCGCGCCTCGGCCAAAACGTCTGCGCGCTGCTGGACGCCGGCCATCTGCCGCTGGTGATCGGCGGTGGCCACGAAGTGGCCTTCGGCAGTTGGTCGGGCCTGGCCGAGCATCTGTCCGGCAACCCGGCTCCTCGTATCGGCATCATCAATTTCGACGCCCATTTCGACCTGCGCGACCCGGCCCATGTGCATTCCTCCGGCACGCCCTTCGCGCAGATCGCCGAGCAGTGCGCCGCGCGCGGCTGGCCGTTCCGCTATGCCTGCCTCGGCGTCAGCCGCGCCAGCAACACCCGCGCGCTATTCGCCCGCGCCGCCGAGCTGAACGTGCTGGTGCGCGAGGATCATGAGGTTCGCGAGTCGACCCTCGATGCCATCGGCGCCGAGCTGGACGCCTTCGCCGGCGAGTGCGACGCGCTCTACCTGACCATCGACATCGACGTGCTGCCGGCCTGCGAGGCACCCGGCGTCAGCGCGCCGGCCGCCCGTGGCGTGCGCCTGGAGTTGCTGGAGCCGCTGCTCGAACGGCTCAAGGCCAGCGGCAAGCTGCGCCTGGCCGACCTGGCCGAGCTCAACCCCGAATACGACATCGACAACCGCACAGCCAAGGTGGCGGCGCGACTGATTCATCTGCTCAGCCTCTGAGCCCGACACTTTCCCGCACAACAACAACTACGAGGAAACCCCGATGTTCACCAACGCCCGCCGCGGCCAGGAGCCGCGCCATGTCTGAGTCCCTGCCCTTGAGCAGCGGCGTGTCGCGCCCGCGCGCCCTGGCGCGCCTGCTGGGCTACAGCCTGATCGGCTTGCTGCTGTTCTTCGTGCCGTTCGAGATCGCCGGGCGCTCGACCATCCTCCTCGATCACGCTGCCAGTGCCCTGCAACTACACGCGCGGCCGCTGGTGATCGGCGTGGCGCTGCTGTTCATGCTCTACGGTGCGCTGGCGCCCTGGCTCGACGGCAGTTGGCGGCGCAGCCTGACGCATACGGTATTCAGCGTGCTCAAGGTGTTCGGCCTGCTGATCGGCGTCGCCTATCTGCTGCAGCTCGGGCCGCAGGCGCTTTACCAGCCGGGCATGCTGCCGTTTCTGTTCGACAAGCTGGTGCTCAGCCTGGCGCTGATCGTGCCGCTGGGTTCGCTGGCGCTGGTGTTCCTGATCGGCTTCGGCCTGCTGGAACTGATCGGCGTGCTGATGCAGCCGGTGATGCGCCCGATCTGGCGCACGCCGGGCAAGTCGGCTATCGATGCCGTGGCGTCCTTCGTCGGCAGCTACTCGGTGGGCCTGCTGATCACCGACCGTATGTACCAGCAGGGCCATTACAGCGTGCGTGAGGCGGCGATCATCGCCACCGGCTTCTCCACCGTGTCGGCGCCGTTCATGGTGATCATCGCCAAGACCCTGGGCCTGATGGGCCAGTGGAACCTGTATTTCTGGAGCGCCATGGCGGTGACCTTCGCCGTCACCGCGATCAGCGCGCGCATCTATCCACTGTCGCGTCTACCGTCCGAGTCCACGCCCGAGGCGCAACTGCTGCCCGGCGAAAGCCGCCTGGGCAGTGCCTGGCGCGCCGGGATGGAGCAGGCCGGTAATGCGCCGTCGCTGTGGTCGGCCCTGCGTGAAACCTTCGTCGATGGCCTGCGCATGACCGCTGCGATCCTGCCGAGCATTCTCGCCGTCGGCCTGCTCGGGCTGCTTGCCGCCAAGTACACGCCGCTGTTCGACGCCCTCGGCGTGCTGCTCTACCCGCTGACCTGGCTGTTCGGCCTGGATGAGCCGATGCAGGTGGCCCGCGCCATGTCTGCCGGGCTGGCCGAGATGTTCCTGCCGGCGATGCTGCTCAAGGACGCCGACGTGCTGGTGAAGTTCGTCACTGCCATCGTCTCGGTCAGCAGCGTGCTGTTTCTCTCTGCCTCGATTCCCTGCGTGCTGGCCACGCGGATTCCCCTGAGCCTGGGCCACCTGCTGCTGATCTGGCTGCAGCGCACCCTGCTCAGCCTGATGTTGGCCATTCCGCTGGCCTACCTCGCCCAATTTCTGGGCTGGCTCTGACCGCCCCCCCCTGACCCGTTCCTACAGGAGCCCGCAACATGACCAAGTTCCGCGACACCGAAATCCGCGCCCCGCGCGGCACCACGCTCACCGCCAAAAGCTGGCTGACCGAAGCGCCGCTGCGCATGCTGATGAATAACCTCGACCCGGACGTGGCCGAGAACCCCAAGGAGCTGGTGGTGTACGGCGGCATCGGCCGTGCTGCGCGCAACTGGGAGTGCTACGACAAGATCGTCGAGAGCCTGACCAATCTGAATGACGACGAGACCTTGCTGGTGCAGTCCGGCAAGCCGGTCGGCGTATTCAAGACCCACAGCAACGCCCCGCGCGTGCTGATCGCCAACTCCAACCTGGTGCCGCACTGGGCGAGTTGGGAGCACTTCAACGAGCTGGATGCCAAGGGCCTGGCCATGTACGGCCAGATGACCGCTGGCAGCTGGATCTACATCGGCAGCCAGGGCATCGTTCAGGGCACCTATGAAACCTTCGTCGAAGCCGGTCGCCAGCACTACGCCGGCAACCTCAAGGGCCGCTGGGTGCTGACCGCAGGCCTGGGTGGCATGGGTGGCGCCCAGCCGCTGGCCGCGACACTGGCCGGCGCCTGCTCGCTGAACATCGAATGCCAGCAGACCAGCATCGATTTCCGCCTGCGCAGCCGTTACGTCGACGAGCAGGCCACTGATCTGGACGACGCGCTGGCGCGCATCGCCACGTACACCGCCGAAGGCAAGGCCATCTCCGTCGCTCTGCTGGGCAATGCCGCCGAGATCCTGCCGGAGTTGGTCAAGCGCGGGGTTCGCCCGGACATGGTCACCGACCAGACCAGCGCCCACGACCCGCTCAACGGTTACCTGCCGATTGGCTGGACCTGGGCCGAGTACAAGGATCGCGCAGCCACCGACCCGGCTGGCGTGGTCAAGGCCGCCAAGCAGTCCATGGCCGTGCACGTGCAGGCCATGCTCGACTTCCAGAAAATGGGCGTGCCTACCTTCGACTACGGCAACAACATCCGTCAGATGGCCAAGGAAGAGGGCGTGAGCAATGCCTTCGACTTCCCCGGTTTCGTCCCGGCTTACATCCGCCCGCTGTTCTGCCGCGGCATTGGCCCGTTCCGCTGGGCGGCGCTGTCCGGCAACCCCGAGGACATCTACAAGACCGACGCCAAGGTCAAGGAACTGATCCCGGACGACGCCCACCTGCACCGCTGGCTGGACATGGCCCGCGAGCGCATCGCCTTCCAGGGCCTGCCGGCGCGCATCTGCTGGGTCGGTCTGGGGCAGCGCGCCAAGCTTGGCCTGGCGTTCAACGAGATGGTGCGCTCCGGTGAGCTGAGCGCCCCCGTCGTCATCGGTCGCGACCACCTGGACAGCGGCTCGGTGTCCAGCCCCAACCGCGAGACTGAAGCGATGCAGGACGGCTCCGATGCTGTGTCCGACTGGCCGCTGCTCAACGCCCTGCTCAACACCGCCAGCGGCGCCACCTGGGTCTCGCTGCACCACGGCGGTGGCGTGGGCATGGGCTTCTCCCAGCATTCGGGTATGGTCATCGTCTGCGATGGCACCGATGAAGCCGCCGCGCGCATCGCCCGCGTGCTGACCAACGACCCGGGCACCGGGGTGATGCGTCACGCCGACGCCGGTTACCAGATCGCCATCGATTGCGCCAAGGAGCAGGGCCTGAATTTGCCGATGATCGACTAAGGCTCAACGCCGGCCCGATGGGCCGGCGCATCAATCACTGCAAGTACCGCGATTTCAGCCATTATTCGGCTCTGATTCGCCAGGCGCGAACTCACTCCGTGGAAGAACAGAACATGACCACCCTGAACCTGAAACCCGGCCAACTGACCCTGGCCGACCTGCGCGCCGCCTACCAGGCGCCCGTGCACCTGACTCTGGACGCCAGCGCTCACGAAGCCATCGACGCCAGTGTTGCCTGCGTCAACCAGATCATCGCCGAAGGCCGCACCGCCTACGGCATCAACACCGGTTTCGGCCTGCTGGCCTCGACCCGCATCGCCAATGACGACCTGGAAAAGCTGCAGCGCTCGCTGGTGCTGTCCCATGCCGCCGGCATCGGTCAGCCACTGGATGACGCCATGGTGCGCCTGATCATGCTGCTCAAGATCAACAGCCTGGCGCGCGGTTTCTCCGGTATCCGCCGCCAGGTGATCGAGGCGCTGATCGCCCTGGTCAACGCCGAGGTCTACCCGCATATTCCGCTGAAAGGCTCGGTCGGTGCCTCCGGTGACCTGGCGCCGCTGGCGCATATGTCGCTGGTGCTGCTCGGCGAAAGCCAGGCGCGCCACCAGGGCCAATGGCTGCCGGCCAGCGAGGCGCTGGCCATTGCCGGCCTGGAGCCGATGACCCTGGCCGCCAAGGAGGGCCTGGCCCTGCTCAACGGCACCCAGGTGTCCACCGCCTACGCCCTGCGCGGGCTGTTCGAGGGTGAAGACCTGTACGCCGCCGCCAGCGTCTGTGGCGCGCTCAGTGTCGAGGCGCTGCTCGGTTCGCGTTCGCCGTTCGATGCACGTATCCATGCCGCTCGCGGTCAGCGCGGGCAGATCGACGCGGCGGCTGCCTTTCGCCATCTGCTCGGCGACAGCAGTGAAATCGGCCGCTCCCACGCCGCCTGCGACAAGGTGCAGGACCCGTATTCGCTACGCTGCCAGCCGCAGGTCATGGGCGCCTGCCTGACCCAGCTGCGCCAGGCTGCCGAGGTGTTAGCCGTCGAGGCCAACGCGGTATCCGACAACCCGCTGGTGTTCGCTGCCGAGAGCGAGGTGATTTCCGGCGGCAACTTCCACGCCGAGCCGGTGGCCATGGCCGCCGATAACATCGCCCTGGCCATCGCCGAGATCGGCTCGCTGTCCGAGCGTCGTATCTCGCTGATGATGGACAAGCACATGTCGCAACTGCCGCCGTTCCTGGTGGCCAACGGCGGGGTCAACTCCGGCTTCATGATCGCCCAGGTCACCGCTGCCGCACTGGCCAGCGACAACAAGGCCCTGGCTCACCCGCACAGCGTCGACAGCCTGCCCACCTCGGCCAACCAGGAAGACCACGTGTCCATGGCGCCGAACGCCGGCAAGCGTCTGTGGGACATGGCCGAGAACACCCGTGGTGTGCTCGCCGTGGAATGGCTCGGCGCCTGCCAGGGCCTGGACTTCCGCGAGGGGCTGAAAAGCACGCCGGCCCTGGAGCAGGCTCGCCAGGCATTGCGCGCCAAGGTGCCGTACTACGTCGAGGACCGCTTCTTCGCCCCGGACATCGCCGCCGCCGACGAGCTACTGGCCGAACGCGTGCTGACGCCGCTGCTGCCGGCCGGCATGTTGCCTTCCTTGAGCTGAACTGCGTAGCCCAGATGCAATCCTGGGCCTGGGTTTTGAGGCTCCCGGATTGCATCCGGGCTACGGCGCTGGGAGCGGAGCGCTTAGCTCCGCTATCATCCGCGCACCCGGTCTTGCCAAGGAGCTTTTGTGACCACCACCCCGCGCTACAAAGCCATCGAGGCCTTCCTGCTGGAGCGCATCCAGGGCGGCGCGTTTCCGGTCAACCACCAGATCCCGCCGGAGGAGCAGCTGGCGCGCGACTTCGGCGTCAGCCGCATGACCGCCAACAAGGCGATCCAGAACCTGGTGCAGCAGGGCTACCTGATGCGCCAGGCCGGTCTCGGCACCTTCGTCACCGACCGCAAGGCCGAATCGCCGCTGCACGAGGTGATGAACATCGCCAGCGAAGTGCGCGGTCGCGGCCACGCCTACGCCAACCGCGTGCTGCGTTGCGAAGCGATTGCCGCCGACGATGAAGTGGCCCTGCGTCTGGGCGTGCGCCTGGGCACCGAGGTGTTTCACAGCGTGCTGGTGCACCTGCAGGACGGCTTGCCGATCCAGCTCGAGGACCGCTTCGTCAATCCGCGCTGGGTGCCCGATTACCTGGCGACGGATTTCAGCCAGCGCACGCCCAACGAGGTGCTGGTGGCGAGTAGCCCGATGTCGGATGTCGAGCATGTGGTCGAAGCCGTGCTGGTGGACGCGCGCACCGCCGAACACCTGCAGATCGACCCGGCCATGCCTTGCCTCAGCGTGATCCGCCGTACCTGGTCCGGCGATCACCTGATCAGCTACGCACGGCTGATTCATCCCGGTGAGCGCTACAAGCTGCGCTCGCTGCACAAGCGGCGGGGGTAGGTGCGCCGGGCGCACCGAGAGGTTCTGAACAACAGCGATGTACGCCAGGTTGCCCGGTGCGCACGGCGCACCCTAGGGCTCTAATCGCTGATCAATTGATCCACCAGCGACGGATCATCGATAAAGCGATTGCGGGTGTCCTGCAACGTTTCGATCCTGTCGTTGCGTGCGCGTTCTTCGTCGTCCGGCGGGTCCAGGCGGTGCCAGGCCTTGTACATCGGCACCAGGCCGACGATGGGCAAGCCGTATTCGACATGCATGTAGAAGATCGCGCGGGCGATGTTGCCCTTGGCTTCGTCACGCGGCTCCACCAGCTGGAAGCTGGTTCTCATGTCGCAGCCGATATCGGCGAACTTGCTCGGCAGCTCATCGGCCAGCTCGCCGAACTGGGCATTGCGCCTGACCAGCTCGACGCGGCTCAGGGCCGGATAGTGGTTGTGCAGGTCGGCGACGATGAACGGATAGCGCGGGTTCATGATGGTGCACTGGCGGTCGGTGATGCAGCGCATCGCGCTCTTGAGCTGCTTGCTGCTGTAGATCGGGCTGGCGGTCAGAGCCCCGCTCTCGCGTTCGAAGCTCTGGCCGCAATAGAGCGTGGTGCCGCCATTGCCGTACAGGTCTTTCCAGAACGTCTGCTCGATGGCCTGCTTGGGGTCGCCTAGCTGAGTCTGACCGCCTGCCAGGGAGACGGTGCTGATGCAGGTTGCCAGGCAACCGAGAAGCAGGGTAACTGCGCGCATACTCTAGCCCCAGTGACCGCCGTTGTCGGGGTCTGTTGTTTTTGTAGGACAAGCTGGAGTCTAGCAAGACGTACGTCACAAAAAACACAGCCACGTGCCGTCTCCCAACTTGAGATAGTCAGGGCAAAGCGGGGCGGCAGACAGCGGATGGCGCCGTGTAAGCCATGGCTTACATGATGTCCCGATTATCGCCACTGTTGGCCGATCAGGTACGAGCGTACTCTGCATGGCATGGATTCAGCGCAGGAAGCGCCTAGACGAACAGGGACACGCTGGACAGCCGCCAGGATGGTGAGCAGATCAAGGATGTCAGGACAAACAGTCTGCAAGGCCCCGCAATCGCGGGGTTTTCTTTTTTCTGCGCTTGAAAATCTTCAGGCCGCCACTCGCTCGGCCATACGCAGCTCGAACCAATCCAGAGTCTCGTCCCACAGGCGCTGCGCCGCAGGGCGGAAATACCCCATATGACCAATGTCGCCCAGGCCCTCAGCTTGTGAGTCGAGCGTGCGCGCCTGGTAGGGCGCGTTGCCGTAAGCGGCCATGAAGGCATCGCGTGAGGCGGGTGGCGCCCACAGGTCGTCCAGGCTGTTGAGCGCCACCATCGGCGTGCTCACCTGGGCGAAGCGCTCGGCCAGCCCCGGCATCTGCGGGTCGTCGAAAAAGTAGCGGGGGAAGCGGCACCAGCGTTTCCACTGGCGGTAGACGCCCAGCGGCAGATCCTCGCCCATGCCCAGCTTGCTCCAGGCCAGATAGCCCTTGTAGCGCGTCATCAACGGGCCGATCACCCGCCACATGGCTAGCACGCGCAACTGCTCGCTCTTGGGCATCCAGCCATGCCAGCCGGCGCCGGTGCCGAAGGTGTAGAAGCCGGCGACCTGATCGTGATTGGGCAGCAGACCGAAGGCGTGACCAACCATGAACAGCGGGCGCTCGGCATGCCGGTGCTGATCCACGGCAGCAGCCAGGTCGAGGTGAGCCCAGTCCAGGTACTCCATCTCGAAGCCGCGCAGGCTGGCTGGCCTGGACTGACCGATGCCACGATAGTCCAGGGTCAGGGTGTTGAAGCCGCGGCTGGCGGCGTATTCGGCGAAGCGGCGGTAGAAGCCTTGCGGCACCCCGGTGGCTCCGGCGATCAGCAACTGCGCCCGGGGCTGCTCGGCGTGGTAGCGCGTGGCGGCCAGTGGGTAGTCGTCGAGGGCGAGCAGGGGCAGGGTTTCACTGCGGATTGGCGCATTCATGCTGGCGTGGACTCCGTGTGCTGCTGGCGGGTCAGATGGAGCAGGGTGGTGACGGCCTGTTTCAGTGGCTCGCTGCTGCCGGCGACGCGTGCTTGCAGCAAACCCCCTTCGTAGAGCGCGACGAACAACGCGGCCAGCCCCTCCGGCTGTGGATAGCCGTGGCGCTGCAACTGCTGCTGCAGCGCCTGGCGAATGGTGGCGAAGGCATTCGCCAGGGCCGCACGAATTTCATGATCTTCCGGGCCGCTTTCCAGTGCGACGGCGGCCAGCGGGCAGCCGCGTTCGAAGGCGCTGTCCTGCAACTGCCCGAGAGCGCCGTGCAGCCAGGTGGTCAGCGCATCGAGTGGATCGGCCTGACGCTCGAAGAGCGTGGCGAACGCCTGCCCGGCGCGCAGGCCGACGCGTTCGATGGCAGCTACCGCCAGCTCGGTCTTGCCGTTCGGGAAGTGATGATAAAGGCTGCCCTTGGGCGTCTCGGCGGCGGCCAGCAGCTCGCTCAGGCCGACGCCATGCAGGCCTTTGCGCTGCAGGGCATCGATCATGGCGTCGATCAGTTTGTCGCGTGTGGTCTTGGTCATGGCCAGGATTATGTAGACCGGTCGGTCTAGTGGCCAGTGTCATTCAGGACGTGGATCAGGCCATATCGGCAACGTGCGCGCGGCTCAGGGGTATTCCAGGTGCAATCGAGCGCCGTGCGCAGCAGATCGATCATCGCCTGCTTGGCCCCTGCATTCGTGACGGCGTGCCGCATGCCGCTCCGGCCAACGCCCCCTGTTGCGTCTGCTCGATTATCTTTCAGGTGCTCACGCCCATATGACCTGAGCACCCTTTTCGAGTCTGTCGCGACGCCCCGGCCGGTCAACGGCGGGGCGTTGTTTATGCGGATTCAGCCGACATGCTTGCTGACCCAGGCGGCGTAAGCGTCGATGAATTTCTGCAGGAAGGGCTTGATGCTGTCGCTGAGTGCACCGTTGTCGTCGAAGAAGTTGCCGGCGCCGCCAAGATAACCTTCCGGCTGTTGCAGCACATGCACGTCGAGGAACACCAGGCACTGGCGCAGGTGGTGGTTGGCGCCGAAGCCGCCGATGGCGCCTGGCGAGGCACTGAGCACGGCGCCGGGCTTGCCGCTGAAACCGCTCTGGCCATAGGGGCGCGAGCCGACGTCGATGGCGTTCTTCATCGCGCCGGGGATCGAGCGATTGTATTCCGGGGTGACGAACAGCACCGCGTCGGCGGCCTTGAGCTTGCTGCGAAACGGCGCGTAGGAGGCCGGGGCGCTGTCGCCGTCGGCGTCTTCGTTGTACAGCGGCAGGTCGCCGATCTCGATGATTTCCAGGTTCAGCGAGGCGGGTGCCAGATCAGCCAGCGCCAGGGCCAGTTTGCGGTTGATGGAGGCTTTGCGCAGGCTACCGACCAGTACGGCGACGTTGTAGGTCTTGCTCATGTTTACTCCAGAGGCTGTGGTGAGGAAGGAACAACCACTATAGACCTCGGATTTTTCAGCAGGTGCTGGTCTTGGGTGTCATCAGGGCGCTGGATGCGTCTGGCCGAGCCCGCTGACTGTCTTGCGTCACAGCGGCGGAGCAAAAAAAACGGGCCGATCGGGCCCGTAAGTTCACGCTCAAAGTTGTCCTGGTGTCAGCCCAGGCAGTGCGCCAGGCCGATGGCCTCGGGCCTGAACAGCCGCGCGTCCATCAGTTTCGGCTCGCGCACGATGGGAGCGAAATCCATGCGCGCGAGGATGTCGCGCTCGATGTCCACGCCCGGCGCCACTTCGATCAGTTGCAGGCCTTCGGTGCTCAGGCGCAGCACGCAGCGCTCGGTGACGTAGAGCACCGGCTGGCCGCGTTCGGCGGCCAGGCCCCCGGCGAAGGTGCGGTGCTCCACCTCGGCGACGAACTTGCGCAAGTCGCCGTCCTGAACGATGCGCAGCTGGCCGTTCTCGATGCGGATATCCTGCGCGCCCGCACTGAACGTGCCGACGAACACCACCTGCTTGGCGTTCTGGCTGATATTGATGAAACCGCCGGCGCCGGCCAGGCGCGAGCCGAACTTGGACACGTTGAGGTTGCCCGCCGCATCGGCCTGAGCCAGACCGAGAAAGGCGATGTCCAGGCCGCCGCCATCGTAGAAATCGAACTGATAGGGCTGGTCGAGCAAGGCGCTGTGGTTGCTCGCCGCGCCAAAGTCCAGGCCCGAGGCCGGCACGCCGCCGATCACGCCGGGTTCGGCGGTCAGGGTCAGGCGCTCGATCACGCCTTCTTCGGCAGCCACTGCGGCGACGCCCTCGGGCATGCCGATACCAAGATTGACCACCGCACCGGCCTTGAGCTCCAGCGCGGCGCGGCGGGCGATCAGCTTGCGCACATCCAGCGGCATCGGCGCCAGGCTGTCCATCTCCACCCGGGTCTCGGCGGCGAAGGCCGGGTTGTAGGCTGTGGCGAAGGTCTGTTGGTGATTGCCCGGTTCGGCCACCACCACGCAGTCGACCAGAATGCCGGGGATCTTCACCTGGCGCGCATTCAGCGAGCCGCGCTCGACGATGCGCTCGACCTGGGCGATCACCAGGCCGCCGCTGTTGCGTGCGGCCATGGCGATGGCCAGGCTCTCGATGGTCAGCGCCTCGCGCTCGAAGCTGAGGTTGCCGTCAGGATCACTGCTGGTGGCGCGGACGATGCCGACGTGGATCGGGAAGCTCGGGTAGAACAGATAATCCTCGCCATCGATGGGCATCAGCCGCACCAGATCGCTGGTGGTACGTGCATTGAGCTTGCCGCCGCCATGACGTGGGTCGACGTAGGTGCCCAGGCCGACGCGCGACAGCTGCCCCGGCTTGCCGGCGGCGATATCGCGAAACAGTTGGGAGATCACCCCCTGCGGCAGGTTGTAGGCCTCGATGCGGTTGTCCACCGCCAGCTTCTGCAGCCCTGGCACCAGGCCCCAGTGGCCGCCGATCACCCGGCGTACCAGGCCTTCATGGGCCAGGTGGTTGAGGCCACGGCCCTTGCCGTCGCCTTGGCCGGCGGCATACACCAGGGTCAGGCCCTGCGGCGCCTGCTCAGCGACGAAACGCTGCTCCAGGGCGATGGCGATCTGCTCGGCGAAACCGATGCCGACGAAGCCCCCGGTGGCCAGGTTGGCGTCGTCCGGAATGCGCGCCACGGCTTCGGCGGCGGTCATGATCTTGCTCATTGCGGGTACTCGTGAATTGCAGAGGACTGTAGGAGCGGCCGGGCGGTGTTCCGCTTCAGCCACGACCGCTCCTACAGCGGTCATCAGAAGCTTCCAAACAGGGTGCCGAGGGTGATCACTACCGCCAGCGCCACCATCGGGAAAGCCACGGTGTTGACGAAGATGAACTTGTACGACTCACGGTGGGTGAGCTTGCAGATCGCCAGCAGCGAGATCACCGCGCCGTTGTGCGGCAGGGTATCCATGCAGCCCGAAGCCATGGCAGCGACGCGGTGCAGCAGCTCGGGGCTGATGCCGGCGGCGTTGGCCAGGGTCAGGTATTGCTCGCCGAGGGTCTTCAGCGCGATGGACATGCCGCCGGAGGCCGAGCCGGTGATGCCGGCGAGAATGTTCACTGCCACCGCTTCGGAAATCAGCGGGTTGCTGGACACGCCCAGCACCAGATCACGGATGACGACGAAGCCGGCCAGCGAGGCGATCACGGTGCCGTAGCCTACTTCTGCGGCAGTGTTGAGGATCGGCAGCATGGAGCCGAAGGCGCCGTCGTTGACGCTCTTCTTCAGGTCCATCCAGCGTTTCCAGTGCAGGGCGATCAGCAGCACGATGGCGGCGCCGAGGGCGACGATGATCGACCAGATGCCGATTAGCGACTTGGCATCCTGCAGGCCGCCGTATTCCGGCTTGGCCAGGTAGCTGGTATCCATCGCCGGCAGAATCTGCTTGGCCATCAGGAAGTTCAGCGCGATCACCACGAAGATCGGCAGCAGTGCCAGCCAGAAGCCGGGAATGTCGCGGCGCTCTTCGACGACTGGATCGTCACGGTGCTCGCCATAGCCTTCACCCGCGGCCATCAGCTTGCGCGACTGCGCAGTGAGCCACCAGGTGCCGAGGCCGAACATGATCAGCCCGGCGATCACCCCCAGGCCCGGCGCGGCGAAGGCGTCGGTGCCGAAGAAGGGATTGGGGATGGCGTTCTGGATCGCCGGCGTGCCGGGCAGGGCGGTCATGGTGAAGGTGAACGAGCCGAGGGCGATGGCGCCGGGGATCAGGCGCTTGGGAATGCCCGCTTCACGGAACAGCGCGGCGCCGATCGGATACACGGCAAAGGCCACCACGAACAGCGACACACCGCCGTAGGTGAGGATGCCGCAGGCCAGCACGATGGCCAGGATGGCGCGCTCGCTGCCGACTTTCGCGACTATGCCGTGGGCGATGGCGCGGGCTGATCCCGAATCGTCCATCAGCTTGCCGAACAGCGCGCCGAGCAGGAACAGCGGGAAGAACTGGATCACGTAGCCGCCCATGGCCTTCATGAACACCTGGGTGTAGGTGGGCAGCAGCAGGCCGATGTCACCGGCGAACAGCAACGCCAGCAGGGCCAGCAGCGGGGCGAGGATCAGGACGTTGATGCCGCGATAGGCGAGGTACATCAACAAGGCGAGGGACAGCAGAATACCGAGGGTACCCATGGGTGATTCCTTTTGTTGTTGTTCTAGCGGCTCGAGGCCGTTTTATCGGAAAGGCGCGGATAAGGCAGCACACCTTTGCCGGATATAGAGCCAGAGTCGTGCCAGGATGGGACGAAACCTTGGGCGATAGGGCGGGAAGGGCCGAGCTACGGGGCTTTCGGCTTAGTTTTTGGATGTTCAGCGTCGCTGAGCGCGGCAAGGCTTTGTCCAGATATTTGGAATAAGTCCAGATTTATGGATTTTTAAGGTGTCCGTATGTCCAGATTTCTGGATATTTGGGCGGGTAATGCGCGTCCGTCCTGTCACTTCGTGGGGTGAAAATCGCTGTTCATTTCCACCGTTGCGTTCAGCGCGATGGCCCATGGTGGATCGGTGAAGCGTGATCCACCCTACGCCCGAACCGTAGCCCGGATGCAATCCGGGGCTTTTGGGGATGTCAGGTCCCCGGATTTCATCCGGGCTACGTAATTGCGGCCCGCCACGCTTTCTGTAGGAGCGGCTTTAGCCGCGAAGCGTTGTGGGGCTTATCGCGGCTGAAGCCGCTCCTACGACATGCACGCAAGATCTCTGCAGGGCGGGTAAACCTGCCAATAGCCAAGGCGTTTCCACAGGTAGCCCGGATGCAATCCGGGGCTTTTTTGGGGGCCTGCTCCCGGATTTCATCCGGGCTACGCGATTGCGGCCCGCCACGTTTTTTGTGGGAGGGGCTTTAGCCGCGACTGTTGTGGGGGAAACGTTGCGGGTGGAGCATCGCCAGCAACTAGGCTCCTGCGACGATGCTCAGCCCCGTCGCCCCAGCCCATGCTGCGCCAGCTTGGCGTAGAACCCGGCGCGGGAAATGCCCAGGCGTTCGGCGGCCAACTGTCGATTGCCGCCCGTTGCCACCAATGCCGCCTGCAGCGCCTGGCGCTCGGCCTGCGCCAGCTGTTCGGCCAATGTCTGCGTCGTACTCGTCATCACCGGAGCAACGGGCGACGGCTCACTCGGCGCGACCGGGTCGACCAGCAAACCACGCAAGGCCTCACCATCCAGCCGCCCATCGACCGCCAATTGCGCCCGCTCCAGCAGGTTGCGCAGCTCGCGCACGTTGCCCTTCCACGGCTGTGCGCAGAGCAGGGCCAGGGCGTCGTCGCTCAGCTCCAGCGGCGCCAGGCCGGAGCGGTTGGCCAGGTCATCGAGCAGGTGTTCGATCAGCGCCGGAATATCGCTGGCCCGCTCGCGCAGCGGCGGCACGCGCAGGGCCAGCACGTTGAGACGGTAGTACAGATCGTCGCGGAACTGCCCGGCGGCCACCTTGGCTTCCAGGTCGATATGGGTCGCCGCGATTACCCGCACATTGAGCGGTTTGACCTGGTTGGAGCCAAGCGGCTCCACCTCCTGCTCCTGCAGCACGCGCAGCAGCTTGGCCTGCAACGGCAGCGGCAGATCGCCGATTTCGTCGAGAAACAGCGTGCCGCCGTTGGCCACCTCGAACTTGCCGATGCGCCCCTTGCGCTCGGCGCCGGTAAAGGCGCCCGGTGCGGTGCCGAACAGCTCGGCCTCGACCAGGGTTTCCGGAATCGCCGCGACGTTGACCGCGACGAAGGGGCCGTTGGCCCGTGGCGACAGGTTGTGGATGCCCTGGGCCAGTAGCTCCTTGCCGGTGCCGGTCTCGCCACGGATCAGCACCGTGGCGTCCAGTTGCGCAGCACGGCGGGCTTGGCGCTTGACCTCGCTGGCCGTAGCACTGGCGCCAATGAAGCCGGCAATGGTGTAGCGCGCCCGCCGCGCCTTGGCCAGCTCGTGCTGGGTGGCGAGCAACTGACTCTGCAGGTTGTTGTACTTGGCCATCAGTGGCTTGAGATGACGGGCGCGGTCGAACAAAACGAAACCCAGCGCGCCGACCAGGGTGCCGTCCTCGTCGCGCAGCGGAATGCGGGTGACCACGAAGTGTTCGCTGCCGAAGGCCATCAGATCGAGCATGCTCGGCTGGCCGCTTTCCACCACCTCGCGCAGGCGGCTGGCCGGCAGCACCTCCTCGATCTCCTTGCCCAGCGCGGTGCGCGCATCGGCGATGCCGACCTTCTGTGCGTACTTGTCGTTGATCCAGACGATGCGCGCCTGGCGATTGACCGCGATGGTGCCCTCGCACTGGGCGTTCAGGTGATCGAACAGCAGTGGCATGGCCACCGCGCGAAAGCGCTCGGGCGAGACGCCGATGATCAGGCCGTGCTGGTCGAGGTCGTCGCGGGAGATGGCCATGGGCGAATGTCCGGAAGTAAGGTGCCGGTGATTATGGGCAGCGCCGTTCCAGGCGGGCAACGTCAACAGTCATCGGACAATGGCAATCGCCGCGCGCTTCTGGAATAGTTGGGCGGCTGCGCGTAACCCGCCGGCATCTGCCGATCGCCCACAAGGCCTGCCCGGCAGCCGTGACACCTGCCGTGTCCCTTTTTGCATGCCGACCTGGCGTGCCAGGCGAGCCAACCGCCCGCCGCTGGATCCGCACCGCTGTGTCGGTGCCACAACGACAACTCCAAGATCCACACAAGGACGCCCCGATGAAACTCAAGCGACTCTTTTCCGCGCTCGCCGCTGGCGCTGCGCTGACCGCCCTGTGCGCCACCGCGCAGGCGCGTGAATACTCCGTTTCCACCGTACTCTCCGACGCTTTCCCCTGGGGCCAGGCCGCACAGAAGTGGGCCGATCTGGTCAACGAACGCTCCGAAGGGCGCATCACCTTGCGCGTTTACCCCAACGCGCAACTGGTCGCCGGCGACCAGACCAAGGAATTCTCCGCGATGCGCTCGGGCCTGATCGACATGGCCGTGGGCTCGACCATCAACTGGTCGCCGCAGGTGCCGGAACTCAACCTGTTCTCCCTGCCGTTCCTGATGAAAAACGATGCCGACCTCGACGCCATCACCCAGGGTGAAGCCGGCAAGCTGGCTTTCGCCGCCATCGAGCAGCGCGGCATCGTGCCGCTGGCCTGGGGCGAGAACGGTTTCCGTCAGCTCTCCAACTCGGCCAAGCCGGTGCGCAGCCCGGCCGACCTGGCAGGCCTGAAAATCCGCGTTGTCGGCTCGCCGCTGTTCCAGGACACCTTCACCACACTCGGCGCCAACCCGACGCAAATGAGCTGGGCCGACGCCAAGCCGGCACTGACCACCGGCGCGGTGGACGGCCAGGAAAACCCGCTGTCGGTGTTCGACGTGGCGCGTGTCGACCAGGTGGGCCAGAAGTACCTGACCCTGTGGGACTACATGGCCGACCCACTGGTGTTCGCCGTCAACCAGCGCGTGTGGAAATCCCTGCCTGAGGAAGATCGCGAACTGCTGCGCCAGGCTGCCATCGACGCCGGCAAGTGGGAGATCGAGCTGTCGCGTGGCGCTCAGGCCCAACGCCTGGCCGACGTGCGTGAGCGCGGCGTGGAAGTGATCGAACTGACCGACGCCGAGCGCGCCGCGTTCGTCGAGGCCACCGCCAGTGTGCAGGAGAAATGGGCACCGCGCATCGGCGATGCGCTGATGGACGCCGCGCGCAAGGCCGTGGCCCAGCCCTGATTCGTTTTATCTGACCGGAAACTCTCCCAGCCTGCTCTGCTCCCCTCTCCCGCTTGCGGGAGAGGGGCCGGGGGAGAGGGCGGGGGGCGCCACCGCATGAGCGCATTGTTCCGGTCATTCGAGGTTCTTATGAGCAAGCAAGTCGACGCGCCGCTGGAGCGCGTGCTCGCCACCCTGGCCCTGGTGATCATCAGCCTGATCAGCCTGGCCAACGTGGTGGTGCGTTATTTCACCGATGCATCTTTCGCCTTCACCGAGGAAATCTCGGTGTTCCTGCTGGTCATCCTCACCTTCGCCGGTGCTTCGGTGGCCATGCGCAGCAACCGGCATATCCGTATCGGCCTGCTCGAGCGCCTGTTCCCGCGCCTGCGCACGCCGCTGATCCTGCTGCAGTGGCTGGCCGGCGTGCTGGTACTGGGGCTGGTGTGCTGGTACGGCGGGCAGTTCGCCTGGGAGGAGTTCCAGTGGGATTCCGAGTCGCCCGGCCTCGGTCTGCCCAACTGGTGGTACGTGATCTGGCTGCCTGTCCTGGCGCTGCTGGTGTTCGTGCGCCTGACCCAGATGACCGTCGATCGCCTGCGCGGGAGGATCAGCGATGAGCCCTGATCTTTGGCTGATCCTCAGTTTCGTCGTGCTGCTGGCGCTCGGCGTGCCGGTGGCGTTCGCCCTCGGCCTGTCCGGGGCCATCGGAATCATCGCCGGCCTGTCGCCGGACATGCTCGCCACCCTCGGCACCAACACCTACAACGGCGTGGCCAAGTACCCGCTGATCGCCATTCCGCTGTTCATCCTCACCGGCCTGGTGTTCGAGAAAGCCGGTGTGG
>Ga0070754_10000978_pt1 | contig 23939 bp, 39 predicted proteins | sample VirMetDEL_Sep_01_FD_75181 | JGI IMG/M metagenome (GOLD analysis project Ga0070754, IMG submission 75181) | Aqueous microbial communities from the Delaware River and Bay under freshwater to marine salinity gradient to study organic matter... | ecosystem: Environmental > Aquatic > Marine >...
GAGCGCTTCCAGAATTTACGCTTCGGCTGTTCGGTATTAGTTTTCTCGATGTTGTCCGGCTTCTTCTGCTTGGCTTCCTCTCTCTCTCGCTTGATCGCAGCTTGACGCTGCGCTTCAAGTTGGAGTTCACGCTCAGCAACACTCCGGGCCTCCTTCACCTCTCTTCGGGCTCTGGAGTACTCCTTTATGGCTTTACGATCTCCGGACATTTGAATCCGGTCGAGACGTTCTTCCGCTTCGGTAAGACGGTCATCGATCTGCTTATACGGCGACGGCTGTCCACAGCTGCTAAGAGTAACAACGGCGACTGCCCCAACGATTGATAAGATGATAGTTTTCATCAAATGTCTATAACACAGTATTGTCCCCATTGCGGTTTTCGGCCTCTTTTAGGGCTGAATATAGCAAACTGTCATATACCTCCTGACAGAGGCGCTTCTCAGCCATCTCCATAAAACAGTGTTCAACTGAACTCTTAAGCTCTCGATCCTGCCTACGCTCAATGAGCTTCACGGCACGGCGCTTCACTTCTAGATCCTTACGGGTCTTCTTCAATGCTAGGGTGGCGGACCTGAACCAACTTTGATTTTCATAGTGTCCTTCCTTAGCCCGGTCCTTGGCAGCACGCAACTGCCGATCAACCTCTGCCTCTTTATCTAGCAGTTGGGCTATCTCGCGATTTAGTTTTTCAATAGTGTCATCATAAGACATAGATAAAAAAGAGAGACGTAGGGAATTACCGTACCTACGTCTCTCGCGATGAAGATCCCTATCGGCATCATTGCCGGGTAATTCGGGAGTATCAAAAGTTGCGGGAGCAGGACTTGAACCTGCGACCTCTAGGGTATGAACCTAACGAGCTACCAACTGCTCCATCCCGCTATAAAATTTATTCTTTCCAGAGATCGAACTCAGCGAGTTTGTAAAATTATCTTGGTCTTGTTGAGTTAAGGGTAAATCCTAGGGGTACGCTATTGCGATCCTCTAGGAAAGGAGCTTGGCGAACGCCAACCCAACCGACTGATACTCTAAGATTCTGAATCGATCCAGTCGTATCACAAATAATTTCACTGTATGCTTCCGCGAAGTCTACAGCACCATGCACCTCAGCTAAGCTGGGCCAAGCATAGTGGTGTTCAGAATCACGCTTAGCATAACCCCCGCCCCAGTAGAAACGGAGACCACCAAACTTCTCCTTGATCTGGTTAATCACAATAGGAGAACCAGTGCTCTTGTCAGCACCCTCATTATGGCTACTTACCATGGAGAGTAATACCCATATGAGATGATTCCAGCCGCTAGGCCAGCCTGCACCACACACAACTTTTTCGGGTCCCAAGAGGGATGGAAAGACCTGCTCGATGTCCCCTGATGTTAGCGGCTCCCCACGCTCCAGCGCGTAACGCCTCCACATGAATAGCCCCCGTTTGATCCACAACTGGGGATCTTGTTCCCAAGGATTTTCTACCTTGGCTTCTTCTGTTTCTTTTTTCATAATGTAAATTGTGAATGCTGACTCCTTGGGGAGCCTTCGCATGTTCCCTTCAATAGGAGAATCTCTTCGGGCTCAGACGCCAGCGGCGTCTCTGACGCACTCTCAGCGTCACTCTCGGGGGAGTGATTTTGTGCTGGTGTGATAGCGCTGGTGCTATCATTGAACCCTGCCAATGTAGCTTCCACGATGGTCTCAGGCACAGCTTCACTGTAGCATGTAAGCACATTCTGCTCACCCAAGTAGCTCCAGTGGCGGCTCATCACCTACTGTGAGTATCAAGCCTTTCTTACCCCGCTTCTCGCAGTGATCAGTCTTACAGACATTTGCTCCATGTTAGCACCGCCGCCTCTTTCAAGCCACGAGCGCTCAAGCCACATATCCAACTCCTCATCCCCGGATTCAAACTGCGAAATTTGAAGGGGAGCGACATCATATATGTGATCTCCAATAGGTGTGAAGCATAGTGCTATATCAGGGTAACCTCTGTCTATAATGCTACTCATAAGCGTTGGGAGTCCATCCTTAATAAGGCCATGAGGTATACACCCCATACTATGTGGTTCTAGTTGTTTGTATACCGGGGACTGAGTTTAGCCGCCGAGAGTGTCTGGGTTATCCAGCGTGACATCTGGGTCTATCAGTGCCGCAGGTGGAAGAAAGTGTGCCGGATGTGGTTGTTTGGTAACGTGGTCCGACACAGCCACGTCTATGCACTGGGATCAACACAGCCCAATTACCAAGGTCAACCACTAACCCCGATTATTGTCTACTAAGACAAATTCTAATTAACATTTGCTGTTGTGGGGATCTCCCACCTCCAAGCAAGTCTGTACGGCATCGATCCAGCGATTGACCAGACCAGCCCAGAACTTACTGCGCTCAGAGCGTCCTATAACCTCGCGCTCGTACCACTGCCGTGAGAGCACTAGGCGTAGGAGGAGATCCTCCGCTTTGTGTTTCTTGGCAGCAGCCTTAGTCTTATCACCAACCTTACCATCAATAGACCCTGCGTAGGAACGCGCAGTCTTCAGTGCATGCTGGAAAATCTTGGCGCACCCGGTAGGACCGCGGTTGAATGCCATATCTCTCAGGTAACACTGAACACGAATGTCCGGGTGCCATGGGGCGACCCGCTTCGTGTAGTCGATGATGTAATCGATGGCCTCTTGCTTAGCCTTGTCGTGCTCGCCCTTAACAATAAGGGCTTTGAGCGCACGAGCTTTTTTGGGGTGGTACTTGATGTTGATTCCTGCGACTTCGTAGGAACCCCCACCATCACCACTAGGTAAATTGTACACTTGGAGACGCCCCTGCGAATCATAGCGTCCCTCTTTTTTCACGATGAACTCGCCAATCTCCTGTTCTGAAAACTCACTCATCCAACAATCTAACATGGCGATGCGACTAGACAAAAAGAATCGGCGGGATATACTCATGAGCTGTTTTATACGAAGTTACCTTCCATTGGGTGATCGCCCTTGGCAATATGCTCGTCAGGCTTGAACACTGTAATAAGTTTATTGGGTTCTAATTTCCTCGCCTCTGCGGAGAGCTCAGCGTGGGTCATCGATCGGTCTGTAGAGAACGACCGTGTATATGTTTTATTACCATCTTTAAAGACGGCCGTCCAGTTTGAAGGTTCTACCTTCTCAATTTTGTGACTCATATCTTTCAGTAAAAATGTAGTCTTTATAATGGTCCTGAAGAATATCATTAGTAGCATCATCCACTAATTTTTCCCAATCATCAGTTGTGAGTTCACGTCTCTGATCAAGATCGTGAATACGTTCTAATTGCGCTACAGCCTGATGGTAAGCCATCGTATATAGCGAATCATGCTGACGCTCCAGCACGTGATCAAGAATCTCAAGCTGGGTTGTAAGCTCAGCGTTCTTGACCTTCTCGCGGTTTATCATGCGATCCTGCAGAGAGGCAACAAAGATCATCGCTATAAAGATGAAGACCAACATTATGCAGCCTGCGTAGTTTTTTATTATTTTTATCATTCAGTTTTCATTCAGATTAAAAGAACGGGCGCGACTCCCTCTCCATACGGAACCACTGATAAGTCGAGGGAGCCTGCCCAAAAGTGAGTACCGGAAGCTGGGATCGAACCAGCGACCTTCTCGGTGTAAACGAGCTGCTCTACCGCTGAGCTATTCCGGCATAGAATCTAGGGGTGGTGAGAATTGAACTCACAACCCCCAGTTCTAACGTTAGTAATACAAATTTTATGTTTTATCAAGAATAATACGCAACAGCACCAAACATAACCTTGTGGTCCGGGTAGTACTCTTTGAATTTCTCCATAACATGACCATAGTATGTATCAAATTCTTTTAGTGCGTCTGCGATCATCTTAGGAGTGATTTCGAGTGCTCCCCCCTCGAGGTCTGAGAACTCGACCTCAGCCAAGAGGCTGTTAGGAAACAGGATATCATCCTCACCAGCAATAGCGAAGATATCATTATCCTCGCCTATAGCCGCTAAGACCTCATACAGTGCTAGGTCTTCCTCTATTTCCACATCCACTGTTTTCAGTAGAGCACCACATCCCTGACAGTATTTAGCCGTCATAGTATGGTCCTCCCCAGCACATTCCGTACACACTCGTACAGGTTCTGTGATGGTAGTTTTCTTACGACCTTTTCCAAGATCGATATACACGCCAATTCTAGTATATGTATGCATTCCCATAATTATTATAATAAATGAGTTGTGTAGGGTGTCAAGCATCCCCAGATATGTTATCTTGCTGAATGGCATTGTATACACTTACCGTGAGCCTCGTTAATCTCAAGAAGCGTGGGGGTGGTCTCCTAAGAGTGGGTATGTTCACTAATGCGACAGACTTCAACGAGATGAATACGGACAACGATATCTCATTCGAATTCAAGGTCGATAAGAGCTTCCCAAGCAAGTTCAGGATCACCAAGATCCCAAGGGGAACCTATGCCATCGCGTTGTTCCATGATCTGGATGGAGATGACAATCTCAAGCAAAACTTCCTCAGGATACCCAAGGAACCGTTTGGGCACTCACGTAACCCCAAACTAAAAATGCGCACTCCTCGGTGGGAGGAGTGCGCATTTACCATGGATAGGAACAGACAGCTCACTATCAATATGGTGGAACTTTAAGCGGAGTTATCTGCACCTTGGGGAGTATGAACGGTGTAGCGGGTAAAGCGGTGGGTACGACAAGTAAGGTGATCTACTTACAGGAGGGTGTGAAACGCTACGCCATAAGTGTGCATTCTTGTGAACTCGGTTAGCGAGCGTGCAGGTCTGCGATAGCATATTACGTACTGACCAACTAGCCTTAGCCTTGCGACTTAGATTGTGTAAGCACTTCGCGGAATCATTAACTGCACAGGCAGCTTTCTTATACGTCACAGGGCACGAGGCTTGGCTTGCTCTACGCAAGCGTGCTGTATGGGTCATATGGATGTACATATGTTTGAGAAGATTCCGGGAACATTCACACCGTGGATTAAAGCGTACTTCCAGATTATAGGCATACGTCATCTGGTGTGCGAGCTGATCGAGCACATAGACATCTTGCCGTGAGTGTACAGAGCTGTTACAGGAGTTTCCTCCTAGATCAATACTAAACCCGCCGATACTGAACGTTTGAGCGCTAGCAGCGAGTGGAAGTGTAAGTGCGGTTAATGCAATTAGTAATGTTGTTTTGAGTCTCATAGTTTTGTTCATTAGTCGTAAGACGACAGACTGTGGTGGAATAAACAATATTGTCTATTCTTGACAGAAAAAAACAGAGAGCAGAGGAGGCGCACCCCATACCTTTCGGTATGCACCGTTCAGCAAACGGGCTCCAGAACTTGCTCTGGAAATACTCTCCTAAAAGTGTAAGCGAGGGTGGGATTCGAAACCGAACACCGGCATAAGTACTATTACCGGCGTCACATCTCGGGTCAGACGACCCGCGTTTTCTATTAAACTACGCTCGCATAGTAGTGTGCGGAAGATCTACCAGATCTCCCAGTCGGTCAAGATTTCCTTAGCTTTGACCGGAACGGGCTCCTCCCCGCCAGCATACGCTTTCAGGCGCATCTTGTAGGCGTGTCGGTGAGCGCGGTTTGCTTTTCTCTTCGCGTAGGTCCAATGGCGCTTGCCACGAACCCAGTGCGGTATTTTTCCTTTCCTAATAATGTACATAGTCACAGGGGAACCTGTGCTCGTACGCGGTGTGTGGTGTGTGTCATGTGTGTGTTTGTCACGTGATGGATTCGTTAAGGCACCACCAATGTTCTTGGTTAGCCAAGTTGAACACCGGGATAGCAAAGTCTTTTGCCAGCCTCAATGCTTGTGCGGTTCCTCCTACGAGTTGTGCATCTGGAGTCCAGCACACAATGAAATTGACAGGAGTGTCTAATGTATATCCCAATACAATCTGCATGTTACGTCCGTGGAGTGCACGAACATAATCTGAGCAGGCTTCCCAATTAGGGTGATACCGGGATGCTAAATGCATGGCGTCTTCAGTCGCGTCATGCCCATGAAGACCTGAAAGTCCTCAGCGCCGTTCGCGAAAGCAGAGTCAGCACCAGCAGCACCTCCAGAGCGTAGAATATACCCTTTGCGCTGTAAGATCTCTGCGATGCTCTCCATACCATTTAATACGTTATCTGGTGTTTTACGGGAACCAATACCCGCGTAGTATCTAGGTTTCATAGAAAGTATGAACGCGCCGACAGGAGTTGCACCTGCCTTAGTCGGTTTTGCAAACCGCTGCCTAACTACTCGAGCCACGGCGCGATATTAGAGCTCGTCATCATCAGCATCTATGAGGGCTGTAGATTTACGATACTCCGTAACTCGCTTTTCGAAAAAGTTGTTTTCTTTTCTTACATCCATCACCTCCGCGAGCCAAGGGAATGGATTCTCAATACCCGGATTCAATTCAGGCAGACCTACACTCGTAAGCCTCCGATCTGCGATGAAATCAATGTACTGACAGAACTCAGGAGCGCTGAGTCCAAGAGCAGCGGCAGGGAGACAGTCTTGAATGAAGTCCTTCTCCAGCGCCACAGCCTCTTTCATGGTCTCAGTCAGTTCCTCACGAAACTTCTCATCCCATATGTCAGGGTTCTCATGTACGAGCGCTAACAGCAGATCCTTAAGGAGCTGTATGTGGTTAGACTCATCCCGGAGAGTATACTGGAACATCTGTCCAATACCGGGGAACTTATTCTGACGGTAGAGGCTCAGGATCATCCCGAACAGCCCGTAGAACTGTGTGCCCTCCATGCACTGCCCGAATACGAACATGTTGCGAGCGAGCTTTTTCTTGTTCTTAAGGTCAGTGAAATCCACGTCGCCGCGGAGATCATGGGAGGTCTTGGTCACAAACTCGTTCTTCTTCTTGATGGTGGGGATCTGCTCAAACATAGCCTCACACTCGTGAGGGTTGATGCCTAAGCTGCTGATCATATAGAGGAGACTGTCCGCGTGGATGTTCTCCTCGTGAGCATGCCGTCCCAGCACTAGCTTGAGTTCTGGGGCAGTAACGACTTCACGAATCACGTGTAGTATGTTATCACCCACGATACCTTCGGCCGCGGAGAAGTAGCCAATACCCATACGGATGATCCAACGCTCAGCGTCAGATAGTTCTTCTCCAGCCCACTGCTCTACATCCTTCTGCATCTGGATGTCCTCAGGCTCCCAGTGATTTTGTTTCATTGTCTGGTAGAGGTCGTAGGCCCAAGGATGTTTGAGGGGGAGAAGGTTGAATACTTCAGACTTACGTCCGTTGATCACTCGCTTACCAGCGTAAGCCTCTTCCGCTTTTGATTGGTCTAACACGAAGGTGCGCTGACCGATTGTAAATGTTTTGTTCATAGTTTATTTGTTTTTCTTACGCGATACACTGGACCAAGGATCTCTCGACAACTGTACGCGAGATACCTCTGGAAGACGTTTCCATTGGTACTTGGGAGCACCACTGCGCACTGTACCAGACTGCCTTTTTATTATCAATCTTTTATCGTGCAATCGGTTCAGGATAGCGTTCAAATGACTACGTTGATTCTTGGTAGTCCATTTGAAGATATGCATTATGTCGTCGTTCTCAAGCCAGTAGTTCTCATAGAGAGCAGCAAGGACACGATAGATTACCTTGTCTTTATCCCGTTCCTTTTTCTCTTTCAACCAAGCGTCTCGCAACTCCCAGTCGTAATACATTTTATGCCGGTCACACTCACATCGCTTGCAGTAATAATGCTTACCATCTGCACGCTTGCGGTTTACACCGAACTCCTCAATCGGTTTTTCGTGCTTACATAAAGCACAAACTTTTACATCCATAAGTAAGTAGTAGGAAATATGGAGGTGACACTCAGAGTCGAACTGAGAACCTGCGCATTACAAATGCGCTGCACTAGCCAATTGTGCTATGTCACCATTTGATACACACGACAGGAGTCGAACCTGCAACCTTCTGGTCCTAAGCCAGACGCCGCTACCAATTGGGCTACGTGTGCATGTATGTAATACCCCCAGCAGGACTTGCACCCGCTACCTATTGGTTAAAAGCCAATTGCTCTACTCGTTGAGCTATGGAGGCGTATGGGACACAAAAAAGGGGAGCCGTGAGACTCCCCTTCAATATTAATTTGTCAGAGAGTAAATCTTATCTTGAATTTCCGCCGTTACCAAACTCATATGCTCGCAGCGCCAAATTCTGGAGAGCGAGGTTACGGATTGTGTAAGGTTTGAATAGATCGTTAAACGTGACTGGTGTCATAATTTCTTTTAGGTTTAATTAGCAATTTGCTTTAAGAGTTATGACAACACCTTTGCACGCCTGACGGCAAAGTCGAGAAAAAATTTATAGAAAAATTGTTACGGGGGACGTGATTATCATCAGTCCTAGAGTGGGCTCTTCAAAGCGTGCACGCTAGAGTTGAGATAATCAAGTCGATCCGAGATACCTTTCAGATGCATTGCATTCTCATTCATAGACATGACCTGCATCATCTGAACCACCAAGGTTTTCTCCTCCAAGGTTCTAGGAGGGTGACCCCCCAGTAAATGCGTGACGAGCTTCTTAGCCTCGTCGATCTGTGTCTTTGTGCCTGCTGACACAGCTTGTAATGTAGTATTCATATTTTTTATAAAAGGTGGAGCTGAGGGGAGTCGAACCCCTGTCTTGCTACGTTAGTTCTAACCGTTTACATGCTTTTTGTGCTTAATGTCCACATGACTTGGGGTGTATTTCTACACCATCCACCAGCCTGTCTATTCTCCGGGACTACCCGGTAGGCGCAGACTTCCTATGACGAAATAGCCTCCACCCGGCTTTTTGTTTCCCTCCCCCTAGCCGGGACGAGAGAGGGCGTTGATTACGCAGCCGCGAGAGCTGGAGCTGCTACAGGAGCAGCGCCGAAGTCTCCAACGATTACGTTGTCTGGTGTTTTTCCAGATATGTTTAATCGGCTTTTTGCGTGGCCAACCGATCAACCACGGCATGAAGGATAGCTTTTGCGCACCAATCGAAACCAGTACAGCCCCTTAAAGTTTATGATACATCCTCACCCTACATGATTGACGATTCTTTCATATTAAAAAATGTGTGGGTTGAATCGCTTATGCTTGGGGAGCGGAGAATGTTTTATCCACTTCCAAGTATCCTGTGATGGGTAGACCCGGACCTCACACACATTAGTGCGCTGTAGCCTAGGGTACACGTAAGCACGATACGTATCGACATAGATGTAGGTTGTATTTGCTACCCAGTCTTCGTGCACAGTGAACGTGGGATTCTTCTCGTTCAGATCAATGAAGCGCTCTGACACATCTCGAGAGAGATGTAGGGAGCGATAGAAGTAAGTGTCCCTACGAGGAGGTTCAGCATTGTAAGCTGCGTGGAACTGCATACACTCGTTGAGCATATACATGAACTCCTTAAGATCTGTAGCCAAGATGGGATCAATCATACCGAACACAAAACTATCTCCGTCTTGTATCACGTAGAAGGAACCCTTCTTCAGATATTTCTTGGCATTCTCAATAGCCTTCACACCCTCGTAGGGTTTGGTAGGCACTCCATGCTCGCGAGCGATAGTGCCCGTGGTTAGGAGTAAACAGGTAATGTAAGTAAGTATTTTCATACGAATGGATCTGGATCGGGATTGCAGCCGGGACGCCATACCACAGAGAAGCTTCTCTTCACGGTAGTCGTTACGAAGTTGCCGTCGAAATCCAGTACGAAGTTGCCGTTGTTATCGGTGGTGAATTCATCAACCTCACAATTCAGAGCATCGTACCGGGCCAGTAGCTGAAGTTCTTCGCCATTATGTAAGTCGAGAATGGCAATCTCAGAGCAGTGCTGTTTGCACCAGTCATCTGAGATGTGCAGTACCTCCGGTATCCCGTCATCCACTACAGCACTATATGCAGTAGTCTTCTGTGGATTCTCCTTCTCTTCCATTTAAAAATTCTTCTTCCTTGGCTAATAGTTCATCGGCATATTCAAACACCTTGTCTACGTCATCTCCCAGTAAGAGATTTAAGGACATGAATATAGGATACCCATTAATTGAGCGAGGTCCAGCCTCAGACATATATTCGTAAACGTGAACTTTAGTATTCTCGCCATCAAAGCGAGGGTCATTATTGAGCAACTCAATCAGTCCGGCGGACAGACCACCCAGCCCAATAACCATGAACACGCTTCTTACGATGTCATTACTCCAACCACCGTCGATACTCCAAGTACCAAACACATTCCCAGCGACAATGTCTACGGCAAGCTTTCTTAATTCCTCGTCTGAGCGGATGTCATAACTGGGAGTTTCAGGCTCCGTCTCCGAAGTCTTTTCCTGTGAGTTTTCTTCCATAGGGTAACTTTCTATAAGCTTCGACGTGTTCATGTGAGCGCTTACGCACACCAGCGATATCACCCTGATAACGCTTTGGTTTCGCACGCCCGGTTCGTGCTGCCAAGTATTTGTGAGATACTAGAACAGCAATACAATCGTCCATCAGAGCAGTTTCTGTGTCTAAGTGGACATAAAAAAAACCATCCTCGTGATAGCCGGTGATCACCGAACCCGCCCCGGCTGATTTCAAATCAGAGCGAAGTGCAGTCCAGTGGTCATTAGCCTCCTTAAGGGGTACTGTAGCGGACTTTTTTTTAGCCATAATAAAATGAGCTGGCCTCCAGTTGAGTCGGAAGCCAGCCCTTCGTTCGCGTTTAGTCAAAGACTAATCAATATGCGTGTACACTCCACGCGTTGACTGCGCAAGCTTACGTAGGTCCTTCTGGAGACCAGTCGCACACTGTATTACATGAAAGCGAATCTCTCCAAGATCTTCACGTGTGGTTTTGCAACATGCTTCACCATCCGATACCAACACCAACTCAGGTAGAATCAGGTCAGGATCTTCCTCACGCTTTTGATTGATCTGCTGCACAGCATAATAGATCGCACCATCGATGTTAGTACTCCCTCCGGAATACGTGTTACCATCCATGACGTATTTAACTGCCTCAAAAGCCTCCATAGGAGTACAGGCAGAACGCTCATGCCGCGGCTCACCATCAAACATGGCAAACCAGAGCTTAGCATCTCCCTTCACTACGTTACGTAAGCGATTGAGGAGAACACCCGTAGCCATAGCAGCACGAGCACCACCCATGGAACCAGAACCATCGATCAGCATGTATAACAGCTGTCTACGGTCGCGATTAATCCCATGCTCGCGTACGGTGAAATGACCATTCACGAGCTTGTGGGTAAAGAGCTTAGGTTGAGTCTTCTTCAGAGCATAAGAGGAAGTACGCATATGAGATATCTCACTCAAAGACTTCATAGATCTGTAAGCTGTCTCATCCCCATCTGGTTGAGCTTGCCAGCGTTGCATAGCTGGATTATTCATGTTGGAGAGCTGACTTATGTTACGAGAAACCCGGAGAGCCTCACGTATGTCATAATTCATCACCTTAGCGATTTCTATCTGAAGTTCCGGGTCTTCGGAGCAGGGATCTACTTCCTTCTCGGTTTCTTCTGTATAGAGTGACGCCCCAAGGAGCATGGTACGCTCCCATCGATCCAGCGTCTTCATCGCACTAAAGCGAGTCTTCATCTCTTTATGCATCTGTTCAGACATGAATGGGTTAGCGAACCCGCCGAACAGCTTCATCTCATCTACCTCACTATCCTCCATAGTAGGATTCCAAGTAGGCAGCGATTCTTTCATAGCCTTGAAAGTCAACAAGGCTGTCTCTAGGGGAGAGTCTCCTTCTAACGGTGGAGCAGCGCTCGCACGTAACAGGAAATCCCGCATACCTAGATGATAGTCATACAGCATTTTTTCCTGATGCTGAATGGCGTTCTTAGGATTCTCAAAGACCTGACCAGTCTCGCGAACCATATATTTACCACTTTCGAGTGCCCTGAGAGGACGGGAGCGTGCTGCCTGCTTTACATTTTTCTGTAAAGCAGTCGCTTCTAGCGGGGATGCTTCCCCAGCTAGAAGTGCTGCCAAATCCTGCACGGCATCGATAGATCGAGTATCAACTTCCATCTTATCTGCCATACGTCTTACACGCATAGCACTAGGAGGAAGATACCCGGGATTCCATCGGGTGCGATTCATAGGTTATGTTTGAACTTGATCCCAAGCGCTATCGCTATATCGGGCGCGGAGGTCCTCTGCACGCTGGGCAAGCTCGTCACGCTCGCCATACAGTTCGTCTGGAACCTCCACGTCAAAGACTTCCTGCTTCAACACATCGATACGCTTAGCCGCCTGCATGACAGCTATGGGGTCGTCGAAGTTATCCTCCGCATCCTGCTGGTAACCATCCAACCGAGTTGTAAGGGCTTCCAGCTTGGTACGTGCATCAGCGATGCGCGACATCTGATCGATCTCCTCAAGAAGGTTCTCACCGAAGCGGTCAAGACCAGCAAGGAGTTTGATATCTGCCATATCCTCACCTTTAATCGAGGAGTGTCCCCGGTCTAGCGAGTTAGCATACACCATCTCCAACGCATGGATTGCGGTACGCGGAGACACGAAGTGACCCTCGCGGGTTGCTTCAGCTAGGATCTCCCCCAGCTTATCAGCATCAGAGCCGATCGTATCATACAGATGATGCTTCTTGAACATCGAGTTGTAATCCCGTGCGAGATACTTATCCCACTTAACCTCAATCTGGATTGGGAAGCGCTCGAGAAGCGCACGACGGGCCTTGTCAGCTGGGTCATCACTATCGGCATAGGTATCCGGTGAGTGATTAGTACAGGCAAGGATAACCTTGGTTTTCATCCCGTAACGTTGAGCACCCTTACGGAGCTCTTTACGAGTGAGGGTATCCTTAAGTCCAAGCAGGACCGGGCTTGGGGCATCCAGCATTTCTTCAAAGACCGCGGTCTCGAAGTTAAGGAAACTGTACTCAGGGTGATATTCGATACGAGCGCCTTGCTCGGCATTTAACGCATCAAGGTTGATACCTCCCCAGAGAGTATCCTCAGTCATACCCTCGCCGAAACTCTCGACGAAAGCGTTATCCCAAAGGTCAAGACCCTTGAGAACTGTCTCCACCATATCAGACTTAGCGTGACCGCCGGGTCCATAGAGGAGAACATTCTTGCCTGAAGCGAGTGCAGTAGCAATCGCTCTAGCTATATCATCATATTTCACGAAGCGGTCATCCAGAATTTCCGGAATACGCTGGTGGTAGTTGTTTGTCTTCATATATGTATATGTCGCCACGACAATGTGGCGTAGATGAATCACAGCTCTCCACTGAAAGGAGACTGGATCGAAATTCCGAGACTAAACGCAGCTCGGGTCCTGCCCATGCTCGAGCAGAACAATAAAGTCATCAGCTAAACCGCCAAGATGAGTTAACATCTGGGTGAGGTTGAATACTGCGACTGCAAGCACCCCCTCAAACGTATACCTGTTGGAGGGTTTGGGCTTGGGTGGCATGAAAGATGGATAATACCTACCCAACTTTCTTTCCACGTTTTCGATAGCATCACGTATTTGGCATAGCTCTTGCATATCAACTTTTTTCTCAGATAGGAAAAACACAATGTCGGCATATTCATCACACTCAAGGAAGTGCTCGATGAGCGGAAATACCTCATGCAGAGTTAATAAAAACTCCTGCGTTCTCTCGCCTGTACTGAAATCAACTTTGTCGATCATGAAATTACTATAACTCTAGTGAGGCTAGTTAACAACACCGACCGCACCCCACACCTAGGGCATGAAATACGGCACGATGTTGTTATTTTCCCAGACGTGCCTTGAGACTGTTCAAAGCAGGGCTGGGGGAACGAATTAAAAAAACAGGCAAGCTGCCTGAGCGGACTCTCTTCTCTCCTGTACTTTGACTGTCTCACATGCGACATACGCAGCAAGATAGCCAACATAGGAGTCCGATTGTTTTGCCGTCTCTTTCAGGCGGGAAAGCCAGCGCTGGCGATAAACTTCGTGCAGCACTTGTAGCTTCTGTCCCAGCAAACCGGGAGGAAACTTCTTAGGCATGAGGAACTCTTCTCGCTCCCAATTGCCAACGATATTACTTGTGGTTCCGAGGACGCGTGCAAATTCTTTTTGCGACAGCGCCATCATCCTTCTTAGTTTTTTTGTTGTGAACATAGATAACAAAATGTGGTGTGTTGTGTTGGTGTCGGGGGGAGCCCTTACCACAAGACTCCCCCCGATTTTTGAACCAAGTTTCCAGACGTTGAGACCTTCGTCCCTTCGTCATTAATTAATAACACAATCGCCTATGTGGTTGCATAGGTAAGAAGAACAGTAGGGTTTCGCCTACTGCCTTCCGTTAAATCAGAAGTGACTGTTCTACTTGAAGTTTGCGGTCTGATAGCGGTCTATCGCTCGGAGCCCGACGTACATAAGTACAGCAACGAACCCGAGAACCCATGCACCGGTGAAGTGTGACCACGCTAGACCGTAAGATCCAGCGATCGCCTCCTTCATAGCTTTAATGAGTTCTACGGCGAGAGCCCCCCACATTCCGTAGTGTCCAAGAATGAATGCGCCTCGCAGGACGCCCAACAATTTGATGGCTTGTGACTTCTTCATCAAATGTCTATACCACACAGAAAGCGCTATTGCGTAATAGGTAAGAAAAACTGCGGGTTTCGCCACAGTTTTTCGGTTAAATCCGACTGGTTAATTCTAGTACCCGAGGGCCTCAGCCAACTCGAACATGGGTGCTAGAGTTCTTCTTACACTGTAGTCGATCAATCTGTTCAACCACCAAACGTTCAGCGCTCCTCCCAGCATACACAATGCAGTGCTGTACAGAAAGTAGGAGTTGAGTTCAGGGTTGGTAGGGTCTACACACGCAAAGCCATAAGCCAGTCCGAGGACTATAAAGGCTGTTAGGGTGCAAACAAAGATTAGATCGACTAGGAAGTATAGTATTGTCTTCATCAAATGTGTATAGCACGCAGGAAGCGCTATTGCAGATATTCTAGAATATAATGTTCAATGCGGTCACAATACCGCCTACTACACCAAGGAAGATCAAGATGTTAAGGCAGAATGTGAGAACATTAGAATTGGTAGACCAGTCTGACAATTCCGGGTTACCTGCGTTTCTGATGGCAGGTAAACTGTTTAGTGTGCGGTGCGCCCAGTGAATAGGGTACCAAAACTCTAAGGGTAACTTACGGAGTAGGCCGCGAAATTGATCGCCCTCTCCAATCTCATGATCCAGCGCTGCAAGCTGATCTTTCAAGTCAAGACGCCGTGCCCGGAGGCGAGCGATGTGATCTGTGTATTTGATATCATCTTCATCCGGCGTCGTAGTATCTGTTTCCATCTTGTTCTATATATGGTTTTACTTCGGGGAATTCTGTATATATTTCAAAGTCAGGACGGAAATCCCCATCACCGTCACTGAACAGGGACACGCACCTGCTTGATCCTATATGACCTAGATACTGCATGTATCTAAGCATAGATACAAACTGGGGTGCCCAACGTTTGCGCATGGTACACTTAATAGTGAATGTGACTTCTTCGTCCTCTACCATGCCTTTTTCATCGTAACCATATTCTGGTTCACTCATAATAAAAAAGGGCCAGCTAGTAGTGCTGGCCCTTCAAAGTTCTTTTTAGTTATTGTTTTAATCTGGTGGATTTAACAGTGGATCATCGTCGTTGAGCAGGAGTTCTCGCATGTGTCCCCCGGTAGACATCGGGAAGGACATGGGAGTATCCAGCCATATTGCCTCATTGAGGAAATAGAAACGGAACCACTGGCATCCTAAGGGTTTGGGAGGAGCACCACGTTCAACGTGCCACCCTTCCTTACCATCATGGTACTCTTCCTTGTAAGTGGGAAGCTGTACGTGCACTTGGTAATCGTGATAGGGAACACCATCATTACTCAAGCGATACCGGGGAAGCGGCATGATCCATTGCTCATGGATGTGACCACTCATTATGATATTCGCATCAGGGTTCCAGACCGCCCTACGGTTAGTCTGAATAACACCCTTGGTTACGGGACCCCCACCACCAGAACCGTGCGTGTAAAACGCATTGATGGTTTGTGTGCGGGTCTTCTGAATGCGGAAGCGAAAACGGAGATACCCGTTGTAGCCTCCCCTATGAATGTTTGTACCATTCTTATCATTCAGTCCGTCTGTGAGATTACGGATGAGATCGTATGAGTTGTTCTTGAGACAAGCAGTCTCGTGGTTACCATAACCAAACATAGCGTAGTTCTCCGCGTAAGGAGAAAACCAATCAACCGCGGTTCGCGTAAGCGCTCCAAGGTAATCAGACTTCTGATGTTCGCTGCGAACATTTACACCAACATTGGTACGGCGAGGATCAAAGCGACCCTCCATGCAACAATACGTATCACCTATCTCAGTGATGATTGCGTTCCGTTGTTTTGCTAGCTCGAGGTGAGCCTTTTGCATTCTACGGTTTGATTTGGGGTTATCCCAGTGACGGTCTGCTGCGACCATCCACCATTGTTCCCAACCAGCCTTAACGTCTGGAAACTCGACAGTGATTACGTTTAAGTCTTTGTCCTGATCGATTTTCCATTTCTTTTTCTCTGACATTGTAAGCAGACTAGCACGCCTAAACTGCCGTGCAAGTCGAAAAATTGGGGGGACGGTTCCGATGACCTCTCCTAGCTGTCCCCATGCTAGTCAATGAATACTCATTCGCAGGGCTGCATCTGGCTTCTTCTGCTATGAGTCGGGAATACATGTAGAACCTAGTTTAAAGGTTGATGCACAGCATATTGCCTCTTGGGTCGCGAACGGTTTCCGGTCGCCAATAGAAAGGGTATCCACCCTAAGTATTGATTCAAAATAAGTGATACGGGCGGGAGTCGAACCCGCACTCAACAGGGCTTAAACCTGATGGCATTACCAATTAGCCTACCGTATCTTAATCATCTTTTTCCTTCTTGTTTATGTTAAATGCTTGCGGGACAACCTCAGGTATTACACTTAGATCATGTTCCGCCGCAAGCTCCTTCTGGTACTCCCAGAAGCAATGGTTGTCCAGCCAATTATCCAGAGTGGCTACTTCAAGTAGGTCTGGATCAAGGATCTTCTGAGCATCCCAACTCTTTTCTACTTCATCACTCTTCATGTCAGGTAGACCCCAAGCAAACAGGCTAGACCCCTGCACAAGGTCCGTCATAGTGACGAGCTCCTTGTCCATAAGCCAGCTGATCATGGATATGGTATAACCCCACATTACCGCATCTCCCGGTGTGAGCAGTTGTGACACAATCCACCAAAAGGCTTTGGCATCAGTATCAGCATCGAGACGCCTGTGGAATATTTGAGCGAATGCTTCAGTGCCCCACTTAGGGCGCTCATTACTCAGTATTTTTTTGCGCCTCTTCTCAAGATCCTCCTCGGGTGTCAGCTCGACCATCATCATGACCTTAGTCATATCAGGGGTCAGTGGCATACGGGGAACATCAAGTAAACACAAGTATAAGGGTGTGCCCTCAGGCACTTGCAGTCCTAGTTTCATATTGTGGTTCTTCGTTGAATCTTTTGCAGGACGTATTAAACCAATCTTGGACAGTAACGATAAAATCTTCTTCATCCGGCAAGCTATCAAACGGGAACGTCCCTAGCAAGTGAATTGGTCCATATTGATTTGTACGGTGGGCGGCTATCTCAGGCTCCATATCTGCGAACCTGCCCTCGGACAGGGGTATACCCTCTCCGTAAGGAACGAAACCGCGGTAACATTCCAAGCACCTATCATCAAAGTTTATAAGCCAACCCCACTCACAAAACAAGCTGTCTCCAGCGAAAGCGCGATTGTCATTTATAAAGCCCAGATTAATAGTGCCAAGGAAGTCACCCTGCAGTGCATGTAAAAGATCATACCACGAAGGTTTCTCTTTATCATTCCTCATCCAGTGCTCAGCAAGGTAGTTCTCAAATTTCTTTACCTGCCGGGAAGTAGGCACATCATCGGGATCGACCCGGCGCACCTGCTCAGCCTTAGCATAGTAGTTATCGAAATCGGAGGCTATCCGGTTGCACGAGGAGAGTGCTATCAATCCTAAATTCTCAGGGTAGGAATCAAAGTGGTTATAACCAGCCTTGACCTTATCATCAACTACGAGACCGTAGATGCCTCGCGTGCTCATGGTAAGTCCTCCTTGGTTTCAATCTGTAGAGCCTTCCGCTCCTCCTCGTCTAATTTCTCATAACCGTCCAATTGATTGAGACGATTGTTAACCCAGCGCTCAATAGCATCAGCGGCGTCGATGGGTTCATCTGTACTTGTGGAGAGAAAACAAAATACTCTTCCAACATCCAAGCCCGGTATATCCAACAGGGCTGTTATATCATTTAGGTCTTTAACACAAAGCACCCAATGAGCGCGTAATGTCTCAATGAGTGCTGTAGCGTCCTCCCTGCGTCTCGAGTGAGCCGCGGAGAGATCTGGTTGTTTTTCCATCTTAGAATGGTATGTCGTCATCAGAACCTTCAAAAGTCATAGGGACTTTCTCAGCCAACTGATGCGTAGTCATGTTTTTTGGTGGGGTTTTTGTGTCTGTCCCCTCAGCCTTATCCAGCGCTTTCTTCGGAGCGAAGAGCATGCGTTGAACGAGATGGTACTCTCTCATACGAGGAGCACCAGAGTCTTTATCTTGCCAGCGATCTTGCTGAACCTTACAGGCGACAGCCATCCTGTCACCCTTGCGCATGTAATCACAGATTGCCTGAGCTTGGCGTCCCCAAGCGCGAATGTTGAAGAAGTAGGACTTCTCGTCCCCACTCTTCTGACGTTCGTTTATCGCTATGGTGAAGTCAGTGACCACAAGGTCGTTGCCGCCAGATTGTACGTGCTTTAGTTCAGGATCTGCTGTGAGATTTCCGGCTATTGTAGATGTTGCAAACATAGTTATTTCAAATCTGTTAATAGTTAATAGTTAATATAATTATACGTCTTCATGACGTACAAGGCTGCAGTATATAGCGCCTCAAGAGTTTGTCTACTCATAAAAAACCTTCGGGTTCAGAGCCACATCGCGCATTGTATGCTGTACGGCATTTAACTTGGAGCGAGCTACGACAAGGAAATCACTGAAGTCCTTCCCATCGAGTATATCACTCTCATACACCAACCCATGCAGGTCGCGTTTATCATCACGCGGCTGGATACCGAAAATAGAGATCTGGCGATAACCTCTATCCTTCTCAGCTGCATCACGTGTCTTCCACATGGTAGCAGTCCGCAGCATCATATCTCTGAATGCCTTTAAAGGATCATTAAAATAGATAGTACCCTTACAAGGGTTCATCCCCATCTCATGGTCTTTTATTGTATATGCGTAACTCACTAATCTTTCATAGAGCCGAGAACGAAAATCCACATCATCAATACGTAGGTCCTCGTATATCCTCTCCATTACTTTCTTCTCGCGTTTATTCCACGCACGATCACAACGTAAGCGAGCCATATGTGGGGTAGTACCCACTAAGTAGATTTCCGCATCCTTGAAAGCTTTTTCTCCTTCCTTATTAGTGGATGACAAGCTCGCGGTGTATACGGGGTAGTAAGTTACCGGCTTATCCTCATCGTATTCATCTAAATACCTGAGGCGAGGGTAGCCAAAGCCTTGGTTACGGGCGTAAGGACTATCCTGCGTATTCTTTTCTGAAAAGGGCATTTGCTGGTAGCACCACTCATGCCAACATGGACCGGGTCGGTCGTAGTCGCGAACTGAGCCGCCATACCCATCATATATCTGTATATGTCCATTCATGCGAACTAGCTCATCCATACGGAGATCATCGTCACATCCTAGACATCTGAATGAAAACATTCCCATAATATCTGATACATAAAACACAGGGTAGCAACCCCTGCGACCCCCTAGTAGCTCTATCGACCACTAGGAGGATTTGGCTAGATTAATACATCAGGATTTCTTGCCGAACTTTTTTCTCTTCGGGGCTTCAGTACCCGGAAGAGCCATTGTACCCAGTCGACCTCCCTGCGCCGCAGCGCGTCTTTGGTCTTCCGTTAGTTGCACAGGGGTTCCGTTGATTTTTTCATCCTCGTCACGAATAAATTCAAACTCAAAACGTGCACGGGAGTCCGATAAGCTCACGTGGTGCGTCCAGAGGAACAGTAAGGGATCAAGCAGAATTGCAACGGCTATCGCTATGAAAAGCGCTAACCAATCTGGATTACAATTCCATTTATTGGCTATTACACCAATACTCGATAGCTTCGTCTCTGTTCCGCCTTCAGCGTTTTGAATCTGAGCATTAAGCGTTGTAACCTTCAAGTCGATTTCTCTTATCTGAGCTTCCAGTGGTTTTAGCAACCGCTCAGTCATTTCCATCTTCTTTGTTGGATAATTTGCCGGGAGTTTCTGAATCTCCGACACAACTTCGGCCCTGCGACCTTCAACACGCGCCTGCTCCCTTAGCGCGGAGTCCAATTGTATCTGAATGTCTTGCTTAAAAGCTTTATCCTCTGCATACCCTGTCTCCAGAATAGAGAAGATAGCGAAGCCTATGCCAAGTGTAAGGACTGCAACAGCCCCAAGAGCGATCCGTTTAGCAGTGCGATCACTCTTGCTTAACATAGGTTTATCAGCAACTCGGTTTTTACCCATACTCCAAGCGATCGTTGCGACGATCGACATGGCAATCAAGGAAACCGGGATTCCGACCATCCAGTACTGTGGCATCAACTCCTTGAAGCCCCATATTGCTACAAGGCATGCAAGTATGTATCCGACCACGACCGTAAGCTTGCCAAATTGAATCCAAGCTTCCGGTTTATATTCAGCCCGTTCTTGTTCGAGCGGTAGTGCAGCGATATTTTGGAAGTACCTCTGCGCTTTTTTGATCCTGTCGTTCTGAGATTGACTCATAGTATTTTTATTCTAACGTTAGTAAATGCGCTTCAAGCAGCGCGGGGAGGGCGTGCATATCTGCTCCCTCAAATTCAATACATGAACAAGAACGTATCAAATCTCTATAACACTAGAAAACCCCCATTGCCGAATATGTCCGAAATAGGGGTAAAATACGGCTAAATCCCGCAATCTACTGTTCTTCTGTGTCCGGATTATGTCCGGATAGATCTTCAGTAAGTTGCTTAACAGTTTTCGTTGGTTCCCCTCTTACCGCGGATTCAGCAAGCTGTTCCACATCATCGGTAACCATAATGACTTCAGTGTCCTCATCCTGCTTAAGCTCCACAAGCTCACCATCATCTACGATCTTGAGCTTACCATCTGCGATCAACTGTAAGAGACCACTGGCGGTGTCGGACAGGATAGAGTCCAATTCTTCACGAGACATATCGTCATCCACATCATCACCATAGGGCCAAGCTATCTCACCCGGCATATGTTCTGATACGGCTGCGAGAAGCTCATTGTAAGTGAGATCACCATCAAAGCTACCGCCTATAGATTCGCTGAAGATCAAATCCATATCTTCAAACTTGATGTCCTCTTTAGGTTTCTTGGACAACCATATGTCTAGGTTGCCCCAGCGATAGCGGATATACACTAACCTGCCATCGCTAGTCTTACCTTCCCATTGGGAAGGGCATGCGCAGCATGTGCGCACGATACTGATAATTTTAATAGGGTCCATTAGTCTGGGAATAGTTGAGTACCTGTGACCCGGCCCGAGAACAAACGCTCAAGTGTCGCTTCCACATCTGAAGGGTAAGGTCCCCCGGCAGCAATTGTCTGCTTACCGAAGTACCTATGAAAATCTTCGCTGAATCCGGGTGTGTCAGCTTCCTGTTCGTCGAGAGCACCGTGCAGTTGTTCGAAGGGTATGTAATCGAAATTACTCTCCTCCCGTACAGCCACGCGTATGTTCATCTGAGAGCAGCGAGGATAGTGTTCTTTTACGTCCTCGTCAGACATCCACACATAGCCTCCCGGAAGTAGGAACTCATCCAGCTCAATGAAGATCTGGTCCTTGTTCTCTACGACTGCAGCCAAGCGTGCAATCATTCGAAGTGCAGAAGCCTGTTCGATACCAGTATGCCTGCCAGATTTGACTACCTCCGTCAACCAAGCTTCAACCGCCTCAAGTGATTGAGGGGTATTATCAATTTGTTTCCTGAACCATTGCTCATCTGCAGCTGGGTAGCAAAGCAGATAGCCAGAGGTCAGTACATTTAGTTCCCGCCGTGTGAATAGCAGACGGGCTTGCGCAGTGCGCTTAATTTTCATATTCCAATTTTATTCAAATCGACCTCCAAGTCTGCGCTCATTTGCTGAACATAAGCTAGGTAGGTCTTGTCTTTGCCCATGACGAGCTTGGGATGCCATAGATGCACGATCCAGCCATTCTTCTCCTCGTCTTCGAAGTTATCGATACAATAAATGTGGGCAAGATATTTTGTACGATTGTATTTCACATGGAATCCAATGGATGCCATAACATTCTCTTCACCGTCAGCCTCATCGAGACTTCGTTCGCGTTTCTCCTCCATAGTGGTGAGTAGCTGTTCAGCTTTTAACAACGCAAGAGCCTCCTCGTCTTTCAGCACAACACATCCCGGTACATGCAATCGACGAGCCTTCTTTTTCTTATTTTTTGGTCGGTAAGGCATACGGCAGAATACACAAGTAACTTTGCCAATCAAGCATTTTAGTCGGGGTGACAGGATTCGAACCTGCGGCCTGAGCGTCCCAAACGCCCCGCTCTGACCAGACTGAGCTACACCCCGTTTAGGTTAAAAGCGATTTCCGTTTTGCTTGTTACGAACAGCATAGATAAAAGAAGGAGTCGAAGCTCCACGCCCGTAGTACATCCGTACTGTAGGTTTCTTATATTTGGCGTAACAGGTCAACTCACTCTTCGACGACGCTTCACTCACGAAGAAGTCCACCTTGTGACCGTAGGATGGTAAGATCTCAACGAAATTCTTGAGACCCACCTTCAGCCCACGTTTCTTAGCCTCGGCGTAGAGCCAAGGGAAATACTGTCGGCCACCGGGACCATCGACATTATCAATGTCCACTCCCCAGAAGCCCATAGCTTTAGCACGATCCAAGCGTGCACGCATCGTTCTCTTGTTTCTTTCCGAAGTCCACCTGATGTATTTCTCACCTTTCCACTTCCCTAGCGCTTTGGACCCTAGGAGGCTGAAGCTCTTAGCATCTGGACGCCAGTTCTCGTAGTGAGCACTGAAGTAGGCGACAGGTTTAGCCCCTATCGCCTTAGCTCGTGTCACATCCTTACTGGAGTGTTCGAATAGATCTAGAATCACATAATCCACCTTCTTAGGCGAGTATGATCCAAAGTATACGATTTGCCATTTCTCAGCGCCGTAGGATGTAACTCCCATAACCGACATTAAGAATCCGAATAAAATTGTCTTAAATTTGTTCATTTGGCAATATACACGCGGTGGACGGGATTTGAACCCGCAACCCACTATCACGATAAAAGCAGAGGCGGTGGGACTTGAACCCACAACCTACAGGACCAAAACCTGTTGCAACTACCAATTGTGCTACACCTCACTATTTACAGAGCCAAGCGTCACTGACGCCCATCAGGGCAGCATGTGCTTTCTTGGACTCCTTTGTTTCTTCATGCAGGGTGATCTCGCATTCCTCCACAGGGAAGCGTGCGAAGATCCTACCTAGCAAAAATATCTCTATCTCATTATTGTAATTGGGTTTCCATGAGAGGAAATCCTCCACAGATAACTGACCACGGAAATGAAATGATCCGGGCGTTGAGTGATGTTGTACTTGTACTATCATGGTTTTTTTTATGTGTTGTTTCTTATACGTTGTTTTACTTCATCGAGTTTCATTTGAAAGTAGGCACCCCCGGGGGGAATCGAACCCCTCTTTATCCGGGCGAAAGCCGGATGTCCTACCAATAGACGACAGGGGCTTGGAAAGTTTAAGCGAGCTTAGACACCTGCAC
>Ga0070754_10000979_pt1 | contig 23921 bp, 26 predicted proteins | sample VirMetDEL_Sep_01_FD_75181 | JGI IMG/M metagenome (GOLD analysis project Ga0070754, IMG submission 75181) | Aqueous microbial communities from the Delaware River and Bay under freshwater to marine salinity gradient to study organic matter... | ecosystem: Environmental > Aquatic > Marine >...
ATGATATATCATTATGAGTACAAATCTTTCTTTTGAGTTTCCACAATGTCCTTTATAGTTCCAATCTCTTCTATCTTTGAAATCATTTCTTCTGGCTGATTTAAATACTTAAAAAAGTGGAGTTCTAGTAAGGCCGGAGTTACCTTATACTGATAACTTTTCAATTCTCGGCATAAATTAGTTCCTAACTCTTCAGTATAAGATTCTTCTGAAAATTTCTTCATCATTGATTTAATTTCTTTGTTTTTCATTTCTTTGAATTCCATGAAATGGTCTATTCTTCCTGGTCTTATCATTGTTTTATCTAACTTATCCAGACAATTGGTTGTTACAAAGATGATAAGCGGATTTTTTGGATTCACCGGAGTAGCAAAACCGTCCAAAACATTCAAAATAGTACTGAAAGTCATTTCTTTGTTTCCAGAATTTTCCCGAGTGCTAAACAAAGCATCAGCATCTTCGAAAACCAAGAAAGAATTGGCTCTAATTCCTTGAAGAAGAGTAGGAATGTCCGTATCTTCTGTTTTCTTATTATTAAAATAAATAGAAACAGAATGGTCAAATTTAGATGCTAGAGCATGAATAAAACTGGTTTTTCCGGTACCTGGTAATCCATGAAGAGCAATAACAATTTTGTATGCTTTTCCTAATCTTTCATATAGTTGACGAGTTTCTGGTTTCAAAAAGTTTTCTAACTTGGTAACAATTTTTTCTTTTTCAGATTCTGGAAGATAGATAGTATTCAAATCTCGTTTAGGTCTTTCAGCTATTTTTTTGAAATATTCCCGTTCTGTATTAACATAAATTGGAACTGTTTCTTCTGCGCTACAGTAAACACGTGATGAATGCCACCATTTCCATGATTCTCTAATTAAAAATTCCTTGTCTTCTGGGTCAGAATAGGTAAAAACTACCCGAGAAAAAAGTATAGAGTTTGCTTCTCCTCTTTCTGAAATCATTGGTTTATCAAAATTAATATAAACTTTAGCGTGATATTTGTGAGTATCTTGAATAACAAATTCAAATTCATCGTTCTGATAACCCAAAGAATAATCGATTCTGTCTAAATTAGTAGTATATTTAACCAAACTACTGCAGCTGAGAAAGGTGACAACATTTCCGGAAAATTTAACTTGAGATTTATCAGAACCTATTTCTTGAAAATGTTTTTGTTGTCCAAGATATTCTACAATAATTTTCATTTCACGTATACTAGTTGAGTTGATTTCAAACTGATAACTCATGTTATATTATTTGAAACAAAATAATATAATTCTATTTTCATTTTTATTGGAACTCTACTTCTCTTTATTTTTAGATTTCTGATTTCTCTTTATATCAGATAGATGATATCAATCTTTTTATTTTTTGTAAAATGAAAGGATAAATAGAATAATTGGTTTGATATATTATCATATTTTGATATAATAATAATAAAGATAATATTTGATATAATAATAAAGATAATATTTGATATAATATCAATAACCAGAATGAAGTAATTTGTTGTAACAATTGATAAATGCTTGGTAGTAAACTTTGTGACATATGTCAAATTTTTCTCCTTTCTTTACACATTCTTCATATTCTTTGTAATGCTTGCCACATTTCCTGACATATTCTAATTGTGTCAAATGAAAATTAATGAGAGAAGTGCTTGGCATTTTATATTTCATCTCCTCTTTATATTTCATCTCCTCTTTATATTTCATCTCCTCTTTATATTTCATCTCCTCTTTCTCACTCATTTTATCTTATTTATTCATTTTGATAATTATCAAGCATTTTAGCTATTTTATGATGTCCCTTTTTGATAGCGATATCATATGGGTTATTTCCTGATTTGGAAACAATTTCTTTGTTTGCGTTAAACTGAAAAAGAATCTTCACCATTTCCAGATTACCAGCTTCCACTGCTTTATACAACGGGGTATACCCTAAACCACGTGTTCGGATATCTGGACTCGCTCCGTTTTTCAAATATTTGTGTAGTGTTTCGATGTCTTCTTTTTCAACTGCTTCATGGAGAGGAGTAAAGTAAAGACTTTCTGTTTTTATATTACCCATCCCTCTGAAATTTATAAATTTTTCCATAAGATTGTCGGAGAGTTCTAAAATTGTTTTACTGTAGGTAAATCTCAATCCCCAATTTTCAGGAACATGTACTCTGGAAAATCTAGTCATATTATTCCATTCTCTGGAAACAAGCATTAAATTCAAAATAGAAGGTAAATCTTCTTGAATAACATGTTTAATAATTATTTTAATCGCTGTGTATGGCAAAACGATAGACATATCAATTAAATATAACCTTTTACTTATTTCTTTTTTATTATAGTTACATTGAATAAAAAAGTGAAAATTAAAAAAAAAGTATTATATTTAATTACTAATGCCCTGTATGGATGGATATTTTGTCATTGTAAGTGCGACTAAGAAGGACGGCGAGTATGATTTCACTTGCCATGCCACCCAAGAAGAAGCAGAAGCTTTGCCTCATTTGCATATTATTGAGCGTGTCGCAACCGGAAAAGTCTGGTGGGTACTGGTCTCCTATACGGCATATGAATCAGTGGAATTTTCCATCACAGATAATTATCAGGATGCCATTGAGCACAGCACGGTTGTAAATGAGGATGCAGAAAGACGTGCTGATGTAGAATGCGGTACATATTACACTCAGTTCATTGCAAGTGTTTTCTCGATTGACGATGAAGGAACATTAACCGAATGGAATCTCTTTTCGGATGACGGTGAACTGATTCGTTATGATGTTGACTCGGATGATGATGACTCGGATGATGATGACTCGGATGATGATGACTCGGAGGAGGAAATAGAAGGAGAAAAAATCTTGATTTAGAGTCCATCTAATTATTATATATTATATTATATATAATATATAATATGCTTCTATTTTTTAATTAAAGATTAATTACTATTTCCTTGAGGTTCTTTTTAATTTAAAACCTTTTCCCTCTTCCGGGCCATGGGGTTGTCTCTTAACTCTTTCTCTTTCTCTTTCTCTTTCTTCTTTCTTGATATCAGCAACTATCTCATCGAATTTTCTTTGATATCAGCAACAAAATTACTAATAGAATTATAATCAATGTTACCTTCTTTGGTTTCTAAATTTGCGAAATTAATTCGTTCGGTCACATGTTCCTTTTTTTCATTCAGATTATTAATTGGTTCATTGTTAGCCACAACTAAAATAAACCATTCTTGGTTTCTATTTCCATATAATTGAACATAGAATTCTCTTCTTTTTCCATGAACATATAATTTGTAAACTAAATAATCATTCTTATCGTCATATAAATAATCGGCATCACCTACGTCTGACCGAACCCAGTAATTCACCAAGGCCAAAATCCTAGGGTCTGTTGGAAAACATTCGTCAAAATTAGGATTTTTATATCTACTTTCAACTGGACGGCAATTTAATTTTTGGTACAACAGTAGAGCTATTATCCTTGGGTCTTTTTTCTCCTCTACTTCAACACCGGGTGCTGCACCAAAAGATTTAGAATACCCAACTATTTTGCTAAGATAACCAGAATCCCTATCAGTATCAATAGATGTAGAAAGTTTTCTAAGTTCTTTTTCTTCTTGTTTAGTAAGAACATTTCCTAAAGAAAGTTTATTTTCTAAAAATTTTAATCTAGTAAAATCTTTTTTTTCTTTTTCAAATTTTTTATAACTAGTTTTTTTGATTGTTTCGTCGGTTTCTTCATATTCTTCCTTCCTTTCTTCTAATTTACTTAATCTCTTAGTTAAATTGTCAACTCTTTTTTCCACTTTGAATGAAACTATTAATTTGGCAACACGCTCCCTTTCCTCTTGATACTTTTCTGATAATTCTTTTGTCACCTCTTTTTCTATTTCTATTCTAATTTCTTCTGTAATTTCTTGACCAGACTCTCTTTTTTCTACTACCCTTCGATTAACTACTTCAGAAATTTCGCTACCCAGATTATTCTTTTTTATTTCCAATTCTTCTAATTTCTTCCTTATTTCTTCTTTTTCCGAATAATTAGAAACATATAGACCCGGATTTAGTGTTTCTATGTTGGCTTCTTCTTCATATTTTTCTTCTTGTGTTAAAGCAGACTTTGAAATAGAAGATGTTTCTGTTTTGTTACCAGAGAGTTGATATTTCTCATTTTCTTTTACTAAATCTCCGATATCATTACTTTTTAGATATAATTTTCTGATTTCGTCTATCTCTTCTTCTAATTTTTGTTTCATCTTGCTAAAATAAGAATCTTCTCCTAATTTTTCAGTATCTCTAGAATAGAATTGAGAAGCCATCCAACTACCAGAATCTTTTATAGAATATTTCCAAGAATCAAATTCTCCTTCCTTTACTTCCTTCTCCTTCCCTTTTTTTGATGGAAACAAATGCACATGGTGACGGTAAGATTCATCACTTCTACCTTTTAATTTCCACCAATTACCATATTTAACAATCAAATCAGGTGTTTCGTAAAATTTTCTTTTGTCAGAGTTAGTATCTTCCCACCCGCAAAACAAATATACAGAATAGGAATCTGTAGCTTTAACAGTTTCCTCGTATTCTAAATTACCTGCTCTCCCGATAGAATATTTAACAGCTCCGTAATTACATTGCCAAAAATTTACAATATCTTGTAATTTTTGAGGAAATTTGATATTTGGTCCTTGACCAAGTCCGCAAGGTGGTTTATTATATGTTGGTTCCATTTTTATTATCTCTTAATTTATATTAATTAAGAGATACGATACTTATTTAAAAAAGTCTTCCGAGTTTATGTTTTTGTCATCAATAAAGAGGTCATAAACAGGTTTGTTGATTAAGATTCCGTGATATTTACAACCCCAAGAATCCAGTTGAGATTTGGTTTTATCTAGCCAATATTCTCCGGTTTCGGTTCCTCTTTCGGTCCAGTAGTGAATATGATTTCCTTCGTCATATAATTTGTTAATTTTTTCAATTCTGTCTCTGTAAGGAAGCGCTAAATTATAATTTCTTTCTCCCTGATAGTAACAGATGGTTTCGTCAATATCGACATATATTATTCTACTCATTTCTTTTTATTTTTATTTATTGTTTATATACATAATGTCTTTATATTATTATTAACCTCTGTTAATAGTCCTTTCCCAGTAATCGAAATCTAACATATGATAATTTTCCCAAGAATAATCATCGTAATTAAGAGATTCTATCTCTAAATCATCCCAATCTTCCAAAACAATAATTGGGAACATTTTTGAAAAATAGTCGGTTAAAAAACTTTTCTTACAGATAGGGACTATTTTGAAATACAAACATTCCCAAATTCGGTAACAATCCACTCCGTTTCCAGGAGGAGAAATGGCAAATTTGTGACCTTTCAGATATTTCAGATAAGAATAATAATCAATTCTCTCTGACCATTTTAACCCTTTGTTCATTAGTTTTTGATAACATTCTCCTCTTTCTTTTTCATTAGTCTCTATACTGAAATTAAAATAAACTAACTTATTTTTTGGGATATCTTGATTCATCACTGATGTGAAAATTTTCAAGTCTCCATAATCCCACTTACTAACAGCTAACCCTATTGGAATTGGAATGACCAAAGGATGGTCTACTTCGCAATTTTGTGTGAATATTTTTTTTAAGTTAGGGACATCATCTAATAATTTCAAATTTTCTTTCTTGAAATGAGTGTCAGAATTATGAAGTATTAGGTTGAATGGTTTGTCAATAAAATTTAGTTTTTCAATAATATCCGGTTTGTCTATCAGATGGGTACACATATACAAATTTTGTGTTAAAGTCGAGATTCCTGAAGATGTAAAATCTTGATAATCCAAAACTTTATCCCCGTTTATTTTGGTTTGATAACTGTCGTTGTCAACAATATTTACCCTTGATAGTTGTTTGAATTTTTCACCTGTTATTAATAACATTTTAATATAAATGTTATTAAAAATGTCAAGAAGAAGAGTTTTACAAAAAAATTTAGATTTGAAAACAGACAACCTTAAAAAATTAAAAAAGAATATTCATTTTATTACTTACGGTGATGAAAAATACGAAAGAAGTAAAAAAAGACTTTTAAACGAGGCTAAAATTTTTTTTGATTTCAAAACTTATGATGCTTATGGAAAAAATGATTTAGATTCAGAATTTAAAGAAAAATATTCTGATATTTTAAAACAAAATAGAGGTGGAGGGTATTGGATTTGGAAACCTTATTTAATATTAAAAAAACTAAAAGAAATAGATGAAGGGGATTATTTACTTTATTTAGATGCTGGGTTTTCAATTAATCCAAAAGGATTTGATAGATTTGTAGAGTACATTGATATGTTAAATAATTGTGATAAACCTTTTCTTGGTTTTAAAATGAGCCATCATTTGGAAAAATGGTGGACAACAGACAAAGTTTTTGAATATTTTAATGTAATGCAAAATTCAAATATTAAAGATGAAGGTCAAGTGATAAGCGGTTTTATATTAATGAAAAAATGTGACTTTACTTTGAAAATTTTAGAAAAGTGGTATAAAGTAGTAGAAGACGATGCCTATCTATTTACAGACAAATACGAATGCAAAAGACAAGATTTTAGAGAAAATAGACATGACCAGAGTAGTTTAAGTGTAATAGGGAAATTAGAAGGTGGAATATTTTTAGAGGACGAAACTTGGTGGGAACCTCCTTTTGGAACGGGTTTTGGAAGAGGAAAAAGTTTATCATACCCTTTCTGGGCTACAAGAAAAAAATAAATATAAAAAAAAGAAATAAAAAATGGAAAGAAGAATAAAAAAAATAATTAAAAATAAAACTATGCCAAATAGAGGTGAGCTAATGAAAGCAGTAAAAACGGAAGGTATTTTATTAAGTATACTTATACCCACTCTATATAGTAGAAGGGAAGTATTTGCTAAAGCAAGTGAAAAAATTATGAGACAAATAGAAGAAAATAATCTAAAAGGTATAGTAGAATTAATATCACATTTTGATAATAAGACAGTGGGGCTGTCTTATAAAAGAACTAATATGCTTAGAACTGCTGGTGGAAAATTTATAGCTTATTTTGATGACGACGACGATATAGGAGACACTTATATAAAAGATATAATTGAATCTATAATAAATAATCCTGACGCAGATGTGATAACTTTCAAACAACATTGTAACTGTGATGGGAGAGAATTTTATGTCGAATCTGGGATAGAATATGAATTAAATATGAATAAAAAAATAGGTAATACTTTTTACAGGTATCCGTGGATTTGGTGTATTTGGAGAAGAGAAAAAGTAGTTGATATTGATTTTAAAGATCCTGGTGTTAAAAAAAATTATGGAGAAGATGGTTATTGGTTACAAAGAATTAAAGATACTAATAAGATATTAAAAGAAGTTAAAATAGAAAAAATATTACATTATTATAAATTTAGTTCACAATTAACAGAAACTCAAAAATAATATTTAAAAAAAATATTATTTAAAATGAATAGGATATTTCAAAAGATGATTAAAGAGAAAGATGAAAAATTAGTTGAAAACGTTATTAAACGGAACATAGAAAGTTTAGAAAAAATAAAACTTGACAAAAATTACAATATAGGTGTTATTATTCCAACTAGTTCTAACAAAAAAAATTATACAAAAATATCAGATTATATTTTTATTAATATATCATTACCAAGTTTTATAAATACATGTTCTTTAGAAAATAATTATAATTTTTATTTGGGTTATGACGACGACGACATTTTTTTGAAAGAGAATAAAGAAAACATAGTAAAATTTTGTGAAGATAAGTACATAGATAAAATAAAAATATATTTTATAGAAATGAAAAATATGAAAGGAAAAGTTGGTAAAATTTGGTCTTTATTAGGAGAAGAAGCTATAAAACATGGAGATGAGTATCTTCTTCAAGTTGGTGATGATATAGAATTTTTAACAAAAAATTGGGATAAAATAATGATTGAACAAATGCTTTTAAATGATAATCACGGTGTTTTAGGACCTTATGATTATGGGATAAAAAATAGTTTATTAACACAAAGTTTTGTGCACGGTAAGACACATTACTCTATATTTGGGAATTATTTTCCTGAAGAAATTATTAATCATAATATAGATAGTTGGATTACACATGTTTATGGGGGACTTGGTAATAATAATTTTAATATAATAAATAAATTAACTAATAATGATGTAAGGTATATTACTGTTTCAGATAAAGAAACTTATTTAAGTATTAAAAAAAAAGATTTGACAATTTTATTAAATTATTTAAGGACTAAATCTAAAGTAAATGTAATAGATTTAAGAGTAACAAAAAAAGATATTGAAAAAAAAATATTAACAGTGGGTATTCTGATAAATAGCGATGAAGACACTTTAACAAGGCTTATAAATAAAATCCTCGTTTCAGGTATTAAGTATGATTTTTTTAATATAGTTATAGGAGATAACATTGAAGATATAATTGTTAATTCTGATTCAAAATATTTAACTTTTATTAAGTCCTCTGATTTAGTTTCCAACAATTATTTTTATGAATTGCAAAAATATATAAGTGTTGATATAGATTTTATAGGATTTATAGAAACAATTTATAAATTAGAATTTACAAAATCATATAAAATTATTAAAGAGATAAATTATTCTGATAATTTATACCCACATAATTGCATAATAAAAAGAGATAAAATAGAAAAAATTATTGCTAATAATATATTTAGTTCAAAAATAATGACATGTTTTACGATAAATAAATTTTTATATCATACTTATGTTTAATAATTTTCTATATTTTTCTTCTTCCCATTTTTTTAAAAATTCCACTTCTTTTTCTGATAAAAAATTAATTTCATCATTTCCTTCTAAAATCATAAGATTAGCTTTTAGAATTAATTCTATTTCTCTTATTTCTTTTAAATTTTTTCCTTTAATAAATATTTTCCCGTTATCTATAAAATATTTTTCTTCTAAAAATACAACTGCGTCGGGAAAACAATATCTTTTATTGAATAATTCTGGATTAGTTAGTAGTATTTTATTTATGTAAATATCTTGACAAATGTTAATTTGACTATTTTCTTCCATATCAATAGTCGAAAATTCTGTTAATTTTTCTAAAATATCTTCTAATAAGAATTCTATTTCTTCATAACTGTCTGATGTTAAAATTATTCCATGGTTTAATAAAAAAAATATTCTTTTATTTTTGTAATCTTTTTTTAAAATTTCTTTACATAAATTTTTACCAGGTGTAGCATAATCTATAATTAAAGCTTCTGGGAATTTTTTTTCTAATATTGTATTATCTTTCCTAACTAGTAATTTATTGATTAATATAGGATGTAGGTGAACTGTATAATTTTTTAAAATAGAATGCATATATGTCTCTATAGAAGCTTTTCTGTTCTTTATTATACTATAGTCAGTTAATTCTTTAAATATTCCATTTTCTATATCTTCTTTTAGTTTTTTATTTTCTATAATACTATATCCAAAATTTTTTGTCATATTTTCCATATGTACACCAGAAGACTTTATAAAAAGAATATTTTCCCATTTAAATGATATATTCCCTCCTCCGCATTGAACTAAATCGAATCTTTTACCATATTTATTGCATATTTTAATAAAATTATCTAATTTCTTTTCTAAATCTTTAAATTTTTTTAATATGTCTGTATAACTGTTAAAATTAGAAAATTCTAAATTTAAATTATCAAAATCTTTTCCGTTGTAATGAAATGGGTAAATAGAATAATTTAAACAACCCATTATATCTTTATTAAAATTATCTCCAAACATAATTAAATCTTCTTTTTTCAAATTAGACTCTTTGATTACTCTGTCAAACATTTTTTCACTAGGTTTTTCAAAACATACTTCCTCACTAGTTATAATAAAATCACATAAATTTAAAATGTTTAATGATTCTAATTTTTTATATTGTTTTTCTGTCTGAAAATCTGTTAAAATAATAATAATAATTCCTTGGCTTTTTAGATACTTTATTAAATCAATAACTCCTTCAAAACACGATATATTTTTATAAAATGTTTCCCAATATATATTGTCCAATTCTATAGCGCATTTTTTCTCTAGAGAAAAAAAATCAGATAGTTTTTTAAAATAAATAAATCTATTTCTATTAGAACTATTATTTATCTCATATTTTAATTTATTTCTTATATCAAAGAATTTATTATAAGTATCTTCATGTAAAATATTATAATTTATATTTAAGTATTTTACAATTTCTTCTAGACATAGTTTGTCAACTTTTGTGTAATCATAGATGGTATCATCTAAATCAAATATAATACCTTTAAAAAACATTTCTTTTAATTATTGATTCTTTAATCAATAATTATGTCAAAATTTTTAATAATATATCAACTATTTCTCCGATATTATTTTTCTCTTTAGACCAAATAAAATTATTTTCTATAATAGTAAATTTATTTTTGCTAATTTTTAAAATATCATAAAAATCTTTTTTTATCCCTATTTTTCCTTTAATATTTTCATTTTTGATATAATATTTTACAATAATATTAGCTATTTTTTTTTGAGGTAATATATACTTTTCAAAATCTGCTTTTCTTTTTCGTATATTTTCCAAAATTTTTTCTATTGAATATCCTCTTTTTTCCGAATCTCTTTTTATTTTCCATTTTGTTTTTAATTCTTCGGATGTATCCATATAAATATTTATATGATTAGTAAATTTATCATATATTGTATGTAATCCGCAGATGATAATGTTTTCTTTACTTTCTATAATTTTTTTATCTGTAAATTTTCCAGTTTCATGATTATAATCAATTTGATAAATATTATTACCTATTTTTAAGTCAAAAACATCTTTTTCCATTTTAGCTAAGTAATTAGCATCTGGATTTAAATGTGTTATTTTTTTCCAATTATCGTTACCTCTTTCCCACTTGTGGTATCTATCACATTCTAATATAAAACTATTATTAAATTTTTTATATAATTTATTAGCTAAATAAGTTTTTCCTGATCCAGAATCTCCTGAAATACTTATACTATTACAAAAAGATAAAATGACAGAATAATTTATATCTTTTTTTTCAAAGGGAATTTTTTCTTTTCTAACATAATCTAATAGTATTTTTTCAGAAGAATTTTTAGTAAATTTTAATTCAAGTAAATATAAATAAAAATTAAAAAGAGATTCCATAATTTTAGGCTTTCCATACATAAAAATATCGCATAACTCTTTATTATTATTATTATCTGATTTCGTATCTTTTGGTACATATAAATTATCTTCCATATTATGATATTCTATTTTTTCATAAAAATAAGTATCTGGTCTTACTTTTATGACAACATCATATTTTTTTTCTAAAGATTTAGCAATTTTAAATAATGTATAATATTTCTTCCATTTATTTATTAAATTACTTTGAAATGAGTAATTTTCATTATTTTCTAAAATAATAACAACAGGGTTAAGTTCCTTTTTTATGAAATCCAAAGATATTTCTTCATTATTATATTTATCTTGTGTTTTTTCGTTTTTTGTAATGTGAATATAAATATCGTGTTCGTATTGTTGTATTACATTATTTTTTAAAGACTCAATATTGCTTTTTATTGTTCTGAGATAACCAGAAATTAAAATACATAATTTCATTTTAATTATTATTTATTAAAAGAATTTTTTTAATCAAATTTCTTGTATTATGTTCAGAACAATCTTTCTCATTTAACCATTCAAATTTATAATAAGATAATGAAGAATTACTATACTTTTCTGCTGCCGGTAATTCTTCTTTAAATTCTTCGAATGAATCTTCTTCTAAATTTAAAATTTTTAATATTTCATTTGCTATATATTTTAAAACAAAAATAGTAGGATGGTTGTAACTAATCATCAATTTTCTTTTTTTTAAATTATCCTCTGAAAAAAGGTGAGAAATCTTAATATCACAGACTTTTTCCTTTTCTCTTAACCTTTCCATGGTACTTTCATATCTTTCTTTAAATTTAAAATCTATAGTCATATTATCAAACATTCTAAATATTTGTTTATTATTATGGCTGTGTTTTAAGTTTTCTATCACTTCTCTATTTACAATTTTATTTATATTTTTTTCTTCACCGCCGTCTATTCCTGCTGCATAATTTTTATCAGTTAGAGGCCAAAAACAATCAAAATAAATATAAGGAAAACATATTTTTATGCAATCTTTTTTCAAGTGAGTTAATATATTATTTTCAATATTTATATCCGTTGAATACTCTAAGTATTTTTTATTTACAGGTTGATATATAAAAATATCTGCTTCTTTTAAAATATCAATAGGTAATTTTTCATTCTGATATATACAATGAAAAGAGCCAAGATGATAGAAATTTTTAAATCTATATTTTTCTTTTATTATCCTGTAAATAAAACCTCCCTGACAATTAGTATAACATACAAAATTTTTATTTTCCATTTTACTATCTTTTAGTATTAAAACTTTTTTTAAATTTATAATTTTTCAATATATTATGATATTTTTCTTTCATAATATCATCGATAAACCAAAATTTATATTTATTTTAAGATCCATTTTTAATATATATATATATATATTAAAAATATTCTAACCAATAATTATATGTTTTATAATCATCTGGGGTACCCCAACAAATATAGTTTTTAACTTCAAAAACTTTTACACGTAACCCTTCTTTAATGTTTTGATTTAAAACATCATCAACATAAAATTCTCCATTTGTTCTTATATTTTCAGTGTAATTTTTCTTTAATCCGTCTATAAAATACTTTGCTTTTCTAAAAAACATTGTTCCAATTATAGCATGTGTTTTTAAAGGATCGTCATAAATAAATTTTTTACAACTGACATGTTTTATGTTGTCTTCTGAATCTACATCTAACCAAGCATACATATCTGGGTTATTTTTACTGGTTTGTTGATTCCTAAAACTCCAAACTATAATATCATTTGTTTCGTCATCTATTAGTTTTTGATATTTTTCTGTATCATAGTAGACTCCGTTATCACAAGCACTAATAAGTATCGGTTTTTCCAAATCAAAATTATCTAAATTTAATCCAATTTCACAAGTACATGCTTGTCCTTCTGTCACGCTTTCTATTTGATATATCCTTGAATTTGAATATTCTTTTGACAATAATTTTTCTAAATCATAATCCTTGTCATGGTGTTTTAAACAAATGAATACTTTTTCTTTGGTTTCTGGTAAGCAATTAACAGCTTGTAAAATCATTTCTTTTCCATCAACATCTAAAAAAGGTTTTGGTTTTTGATATCCTTCTTTTGAAAACCTACTTCCCCTACCTGCCATAGGAAGAATTAAGGTAGTTCCTAATTTATCTACAAATGGTATCTGTTTTTTCTCTAAATTACTAAAATAATTGCTCCATCCTTTATAAATTTCTAGGTCATAAGGTGTTCCCCATTGTAACATTTTTTCAATTTTAAAAATACTTACTTTTAAATTATCTTCTACTAGAAGATTATAAACCATAGATACATAGTATTCTCCTTTTAATTTTAACTCTAAATCCATTAATTTCTTAAAATATTTTTTCATTATCTCACCTGTTCTAAAATAATAAGTTCCGTTTGAAGCATATTCGTTCATCTTATTACTAGTGAAAGGTTCTTTTTCTTTTATTTTTGACATCCAACTGCTTTCTTTTTCCGTTTCTTGTAGAAATGCATAATTATCTGTTCCGAGCATATGAGGATGAAAACCTTTATAACATGCTATTGCTCCATCGGCTTCTCTTTCTCTAGTATCTTGTAAAAATTTTTGATAATCCCAAACAGTTCCATAATCACAATAACTGACAATTATTTCTTCCTTTTCAGGTATGTGTTTGAATATTTGAGACACTGCATGGACAGGTCCTTGTCTATCTTTTACAGGAACTTCAAAAATTTTACAACTAGGTATTATGTTTTCTAATAAATTTTTCATATTTGTTTCCTTCAAATGTTTGTCATTACATATAAAATATATATCTTTTTCATTTGGAAAAAGATTTACAACGTGTTGTATCATCGGCATGCCATCTACATCTAACAAGGGTTTTGGTTTGTCATATCCTTCTTGTAAAAATCTTTTTCCAATACCAGACATTGGTATTATTATCTTCATTTTAATAAAAAATTTATTAAAATGAAACAAGGGTGTGTATTTATTACTCACCAAGGGTGGACAGATATCATAGTTTGTCTCTCTATTCCTTTTTATTTATCTAATTTATACAACGAAGTCATAATTATTGTAAGAGAGGATGCTAGAAAATTTTGTGATTTTTTATATTCGAATAATCCAAAAATAAAATTAGAATATTTTACTAAGAAAGAAATAGATCATAAAAAAATAAATTGTCTCGGAAATTATATCAAAAGAAGAAAATACGAATTTATGGGGACCGGAGAATTTTGGAGAAAGTTTGATACTAAATTATATCTACCGGGAAGTATAGAATACTTTTATGCTCCTATTAATGTAAACCCAGAAGAACATTATAATAGTTTTTTTTTAACTAGAGATGAAAATCTGGAGGAAAAAAGATATTTAGATTTTAGAAAAAAATATAGAGGTAAATATATAATTATAAACGAAGATAATGAAAGAAAATTAAATATAGATAGAAAAAAAATAAATAGTGAATACCAAATTTTTAATATTAATAATTCTTCAGATATCTTGTTCGATATGATTAAAATTTTGGAAAATTCCGAAGAAATACATCTTATATCAACTTTTTGGTCAATGTTAATTAAAATCATTCAAAAAAAATATAATTTATTTGAAGGCAAAAATATTTATTTTCATGATTATGTAAGAAAGGGTTATTATAAATTTTTATATTCAAATACAAATTGGATTTTTATAAACTAACCCACTTTTTTACACAATAATATTTAGTACATATAGCATCAAATATTATATTATTTTTTGATAAATAATTTTTATATTTTTCCAATTTATCTTCTTGATTTTGTAATTCAGGAGAAACAAAGCATAATTTAAACCATTTTTTTAATATTTCGTAGTCCTTTACATTAATTGGTATTTTTGTAAAACAATCCACCCAAACCCAATCAACTTTACCCTTTAAATTTAGCACCGTTTCAATACTTTCATATTCAGAATACCTCAAAGCTATTTTTTTTTCTCCCAAGTTTATTAGTTTATTAATCATTGGAAAACTACAATCCAAGAAAAAATAATTTTTTATTTCGTATTTTTTTAAAAGTTCTAATACTTTTATTTCAATACCTTCTGATTTGATATTCAATATTATAAATAAATGATTGTAATTTTTTATATAATTTTCAAAGTTTTCTCCTTCTTCGAAAGGTTCGTGATTTATTATTATTTGACCATTTGTATTGTCTCTGAGATCTAATTCAACTCCATACTCCGGAGGAATCTGATTGAGACTTTTTATAGTATTTATTCTGTGACATATAAACATTTTTTATGTAAAAAATGTTTATTGAATGTTTTAAAAAATATCCAATATTTTTGAATGTATTTGAAGAAGATGAAAATAAAAGAAAAATAGATATTTACAAATTTAAAGATGTATTATTAACAGGACGTAACAATTATTATCCAAATATTTTGTTAAAAAAAGATAATAAATATATTATTCCTATCCTTGAAAGGACAATGTCTTTACCCAAATCAGAATTAAATTATTTTGATGTTTCATTTATTGAAAAAGAGAATAAAGAATATATTGAAGAAAAAAATCCTTTATTCTTTTTTATATATAATACAGAAAATTATTATCATTTTTTATACGACACATTGCCTTATTTAATATCCTTTTTTAAATTAAAAAAACAAATTGATAATTTGAAATTGTTGATGCAGTATCCTAATAAAAATAAAAAAAATCATTATAAATTTGTAATTGAATTTTTAGAATTATTAAATATATTTGAAAAGGATATAGTTATATTTGATGAAAATAAAAAATATAATAATATATACATTTCTACTTCATATACCCATGATGAAAATTCTAATTTACCTCCCAGAAAAGAAATATTTGAGTTTTATAAAAATATAGTCAAAATAGTAATTGGCAAATATGAAAAAATTAATACCCCAGAGAAAATTTATATATCTAGAAGAACAGAAATACATAAAAATTATTCGAATATAGGAACCAATTACACAACCAGAAGAAAAATGATTAATGAAGATAAATTGGTAGAAAAACTAGAAAAAGAAGGGTATGTAGAGGTTTTTACAGAAAATTTGTCTACAATAGAAAAAATAAGATATTTTTATCAAGCTAAGTTTATTACAGGTGCTATAGGAGGAGGTATAGCAAATGTAGTATTTTGTGAAAAAAAAACTAAATTACACGCCATTGTGTCACCGGGTTTCTTAACAATAAATAAAAGGTTTATGTTTTGTTTGAATGTAGTGGAAGTTAATTATGATTTTAATACAAAACATGTAGAAACTTCTGAATTTAAAAAATATATGAGAGTTAAAATAAAAAATAGTAACATGATAGGTGAAATAATAGAATATAATGATATTTTCTTAAAAATACAAATAACAAAAGGAGAAAATGTTGGATGGAATTTAGAAAATGATTATGAAATACTGAGTATCAAAAAAAATGAGGTCGAAAGACTAGATAATGGTTTAAATAGTTGTTTTTATTTTTCTTTTAAAAATCTATGAGAATATAAAATTAAAAATTCTTCTAGAATATCGTAAGATTCTTTGTCGCTAATACTAAATTTAATTTTTTTTATTCCAACAGAGAAAATAAACTTTTCTAACTTAGGTCTGGTCTTACTCAAAACATTCAAATAATTTTTCTTATCGTTGTTGACTTTGTACCTTGGAGGTCCTCCAGAATTTCTAACTCTAATTCTTTTATCAGACCTATGATTGTAAATATTGGTAATCCAATCATCTACATACCAGTTTTCTATTTCAGGAGGATAATAATACCCAAAGATTTGAAGATGGGTAACATGAACAAAACTTTGTGTTAATAATGTATCTATGTTTCTGTTGATATCATAGGGACCAACTACTCCGATATTATCTTTTTTTCTTAATTCTGTAATAAAAATATCTTCCCAACCAGAAGATAAATATTCGATATCGTCACCGGATTGATATAAATAATCACAATCTTTAGATGCTATTAATGCTAAATTAGTCCAAATTTGACCAACTTTTCCTTTTAATCCACTCATTGGGTGCATCTCTAATTTGTGCTTTCCATCAGAGACTTTATCAAAATGATGTTTCATTTCTTCAAGATGATTTAAATAGAATTGGTCGTCATCATCGTAACCTAAATAAAACGAATAAGAATATCTTGTGTCAGAAGAAACAGTTTTCAAAAAACTAGGAAATAGAATTCTAAAGAAATCTGTGTCTTTCACTTCTCTATAATTTCTTTTATTACTAGTTACCGGAATAATAAACCCGATACTAAATTTATCGTCAGGATAATATTTTAATAGTTTTGTTTCAGGTTGGGTGATTTCATTTTTTCTAATTCTTCTTAATCTTCTACTCATTTTGTTATTATATTGTATTAAATAGTAAGAAAATAATTCTAATATTATATAATATTATATAATAATAAATTATATAATAATTTAATCATAATATCCTTTAGTGTTGCTACCAGTGTACCCATCTTTCAAAAATTTAAGACCATCTCGCTTCCAACTTTCCATTTTCCATTCAACATATCCTCTCTCCTCGTCACCTTCATGAGGAGGATGATACATTACACAATCTTTAGAAATAAGAACATCTTTTCCTAATTTCTTTTGAATATTGTATGTCAGAATTCCATCATCTCCAGTGTAAATATCATGATTTTCTCGGTACATACCAACAGCATTCCAGTCTATAGAACGAAGACAAACACACCCACCGGCCACGCCAAATCCTCCCGATGAATACCCAACTTTCATTCCTTCACGTACTTCTTCATTAACTCCTCTTCCCCACCAATGTTGGCTTAAACCACTTTGCTGAGCAGAAATCAAACCACAATTCTGAATTCTGGTTAAGTGAAATAACATATTATCGACAAAGTTTTCTGTTTCTACTTTCATATCAGAATCAATACTAAAGAGATAATCACATTTCCGACTATTTCTGTAAAGATGATTAACCATCATCCCTTTACCAATGTTCTTTTCACCAAAATAGACTTCTACCTTCACTTTCTTCTTTTCTCTTTCTCCATCATCTCTGTGAGAAAGAGAAGATAACCATTCTTTCATTTCAGGGTTTTTGGTATTATTATCACCGATATATACCATGACATCATATTGACTCTTTTTAACATCTTCTAAGATAGATTCAATGGATTCTTTAGTTTTCTTAAAACGATAATAAGTTGGGAGATAGATATTGACCTTCTTTTTAAAAGATTCGGTAAAAAATTCTTCTAAAGGTGATAATCCAAGACCCCAGTTACCTTTATATTCCAGATTAGGACAACTATTGTTCCCTTCATATTTCATTTTGTAAAATTCCATAATACTTCTTCTATCAATAACACTTGGGTTTACCATAACATGATACCCTGATTTAAATTTATTTGCTATTTGAGTAGATACTTCTTCTAACATTGAAAAGGAGAGGAGACAATTAGAACTTAATTTTTTAACATAATCTAAATCGAATAAAATGACAAATATCTGAGAAAGATACTTGCTTTCACCACGATATCTAAAATGAGCAGAAGTGATAATGTTAACACATTGTTTTTTTTGTTTTATACATTCTTCTGCTATGGAGATGTTATTGAAACAAAAGGTTGTAGTTGGGACAAACTGGGATATATCCTCCGGCTTTTTCGAAAAAATAACCATTTTATCACCTTTGAATTTCTTGACAACATGTTTTATTATTATTGCATCTTTATCAAAAATTAAATATTTGTCCATTTTACCTTTTTTTTCTCTTTTATATATTTACATATTATCTCTATTTTGCATGATATAATATAATTGAAACAAATAGAAATACTATTGAAAAATATAAATGAAAAAATAATAAGGAAAAAAATTAGAAAATCTAATATTATGCCTCGTAACGTTTCTTTTGAAGAATGGAAACAGAAAAAAAAAGAACGAGGAGAATGGTTGACTTCGGAAGAATATCAAATAAAGAAAGATTTAGAACGAAAAGAATATTTGGAAAGAGAACTCATGATTGTCAACCGAAGACTCAATCCTCGAAATCATTCTGAACTTAAAAAGGAATTTGTTAAATATTGTCAAGACAACGAACACCTTAAAATTGAAAGCGAGAGCGAAAGCGATTCTTCTCAAAAATGTGGAGGTGGCGTTGTAGTTGTTTCAAAGAAACGAAAATCAGAAAGAATTAGTAATCAAGAAAAGAAAAGTAAACCTGAAATATTTGTTCGACGTGAAATAATCTTGGACACAGAAACAACTGGTTTAACTAACGAAGATGCTATTGTAGAAATTTCAATGTTGGAATTAGTTGATGGAATCAAAACTGGAAGAAAATTTCATCGTTTTTTGAATCCAAAAGTTAATATTACTCAGAAAGCGATGGAAATACACAGAATTACAAATGAAACAGTTAAGAACCAACCTACTTTTGAGAAAATAGCAGAAGATGTTATTAAATTTATTGGAGATGGAACTATTATCGCTCACAATGCTGGGTTTGACAGAAGAATGCTAAACAATGACCTTCATCGGTGTGGTTGGGAACCTTACCCAGAAAAACGTTTCATTGATACATTGGAAATATCTAGATATTTATTTCCAAATGAAAAAAATTCTCAAGATGCATTATGTGAGAGGTTTGGAATTGACAACAAACACCGAGTTTCAAGTGGAATTCATTCTGCGGTAGAAGATACAGCACATTTATATCAAATTTATCAAAACCTGATTAAAATTTTGGAAGAAAAGAGATTAAATCCATATCACTTCAAACTCAAACACACAACCAAAGTAGAGTAGATTACTCTCTCTTTTTTTTCTCTCTTTCCTTTCATATCTCTTAATATTATAATTAGATATAATTATAATATATAATCTAGACTTTCTTTAATTCAGATGGAAAATATTTGGAATAGGTATTCATAAATTTATCTGGAAATAAAGAAGAAACAGCAAAATTTACTTTTGGATTTTCATGATGAATTTGATGATGTCTTGTTAGACTAGGTAATGTATTAGGAAAATAATGAATGATATTATGAACTAAAGTGTATTTTGCAAATCCAAGAGATAAGATATAGAATCCTAGTAGATACAAAATTAAGATAACAGGAACAGTCCAAAATTCGTAAATGGGTTTATTTTGATGATACGCAAGATGATGACTTTTATGATATATCAGCGGAGGAGGTTGATGAATATAATAATGTATTCCCCATTCTATCACTGGTCCCATCACAAATATTCCAAACAGATAATATATTATCATTTTATATTATGTTTAAAGAGATGTCATTTTTTTCTTTTCTTTTTTCAAAGAGAGAAAAAAGAAAATAAAAGAGAGAAAGAAATTATAAATCCTCTTGGAACTTCTTGAGCAGAAAATCAAGATGGAGTCTCTTTTTCTTGGGGAGAGTATCACGAAGTAGAACTTTATTTGCTTTGGTATAAATATCTTGTTTGTTATTATCTGGGAGAGTTGAAATCAAATAAAGTAAGAAAGAAGGTGAAATTTTACTTTCTTTGATACACTTCTTCCCTGCTTTCATAAAATCAATTAATTTGTTTACTTGCTGTTCATCAAAATCTTTATTCTTCATTTTATTTTCTTTCTTTTTCAAAATATTATATTAATTTGATAAAATAAATAAATATAATATTATATTTATTATACCATTAACCGAACTAAATCTTCAGAATGAATAATATTCTTGAGATAATCTATCATCACTTTATCTTCTGTTTTAAATTCAAGTTCTCCGTCTAAGATAATATTATCATCTGAAGAATTAGAAACCATCAACCAATCTTCGTGTCGCTGATGAAGTTCTCGGAGATAACCAAGTGGAACTTCTTTTTCTTCTTCTCGATTCCTTCCTTTTAAACGTTGATAACTGACTTCTGGAGAGCATCTTAAATAAATAAATCGATGAGGAAAAGTAATTAATTTGCTCATCGATTTAAACCATTCTTGATAAATATTCCATTCTATTTCTGACATGATATTATTTTTTCGACAGTTTTCAGCAAAGATTTTCTTATCTGAGAAAATTGACCTCTCAATAAAAACATATTTTTTAGTATTGTCAATTGTTAGAGTTTTTTGATATCTAGTGATAAAAGCCATCGATTGAAATGCATAACAGTACCTTTCCATATCAGAATAGAAATAATCTAATATATTTTTACCAGTTTCATCTTTGATTGATAACCATTCATCTAATGGTTCATAAATAATTTGAACATCGTCTTTTAAAATCTCTTTTACTCTGGTTAGAAAAGTAGATTTACCAGAACCAATATTACCTTCAACAACGAATATTTCTGGCATCTTTTCTAATCTTCTTTCTTATTTACTTTTCATTTCTTCTTTTTATTATTTCATGTGTAGACATATATGAAAAGAGAATTGGAAAACCATAAAAGAAAAAAAGAGAAAAATGACTACTCTGAAATTGAAAGTTTATATGGAGGAAGATGACAGACGTATTGAGAATTTTAGTCAAGACCAATGGGATGAGATGTGTATCATCTTTCAAAAGTTGGTCAGGAACATTAAGGAAGAATTTGATAATTTAATAATTGAAGATTATGATGAAAGTCAAATTCCTTATGTTACCATGAAGGTAGATGTTAAGGAAGATACAGAATTTTCGGATGATGATTTGATTTATGTTTTTGATTATCTGAGTGGAAAAAACACAGAAAATCCAGTTTATTTACCAGATGGTGAACATCTAATAAATTCGGAAATTGTCCAAGAAGAAGACAAAGATGCTTCTCACAAGAACTTGTTAGAAAGATTTAATCAACTCGCTATGGATGTTGGAGTTGAATAATTTACTTGCGCTTGGGGGAAGCCTTGCGCTTACGCATGGGGCTCTTGCGTTTGGGCGAGGCCTTGCGTTTGGGGGAAGCCTTGCGTCCTCTGCGCTTGGTGGTCTTGCTGAGAGTGACAGGCGAGGCGACAGCGGCGGGCGAGTAGGTGCCATGGGTACCCATGGCACCGCGCATCTTGCGAGTACCCTTGCGCATCGGGCTCTTGCGCTTGGGCGAAGCCTTACCCTTACCGCCTTTCTTGGCGGCGCGGACCTTAGCCATCATGGCTTTGGCAGCGGCCGAACCCTTGGCAGGGCGACCTTTGCGACGAGGAGAAGTGCGACGACGAGTCTTGGAGAGAGTGGTGGGCGAAAGTAACTTAACCATTTTGTTTATGTAAATAAAAATAAAAAAAATATTTTTTTTATTTTCTGTTTTTTACTCTCTTTTTTTGAGTTTTTCTAAAATTTTAAAAATTAAATATCATATTTTCATATTTTTCATGTATGAGAATATACAAAAATTATGAAACTCTATTTTAACAAAAACCATGAAAATCCATCATCATCACGAAGTGATATGAAGTAATTGTTGTTGTGATTAACCACTTCTCCCGGATAATCTTTAGCATCTAAACTTAAATTGTCTTTTAAATTAGCTATTTGAAAAGGTTTGTCTATAGGAAAATCTAAAGGATTTCTCTTAGCTTTGATTTTTTTACTTTTTTTCTTGTCAGGTTTAACCGGATACACTTTTATTTCTTTCTTTGATTTTTGGTTTTCAATAATAGGGGTTTCTTCTTTTTCTATTATATCAAATTCTTCTTCCTCCAATTTGAAGAGATTCTTTCTCTGATAATTCATTTTGTTTAATTTAAAAAAATAAACAAATTAAAAATGGGTGTTTTAGTGGATGTATTATATTTGATTAATATACCTAGATTATTAACTCCAAGGAGAAGAGCTCCCATCAAGAACTACATTTTCATGTCAGTAGCTTTTATTGTTTCCCTCTTTTTTACACTCGTATATTTCACCAAAATGTATTGGGAAGATGTTATTTTGTTGATGGTAGTGGTTCTTCTGTTTTTATTTGTTTTCTATGGAATATCTCAAAGTAGAGCTGATTTAGAAGACGATTACATTGACAGAGAAATCATTACAACAGAAAGAAAAGTAGCTGGCAATGAAACTAAGATAGTTGATTTAAGAAGAAAACAGGGAGACGCTAAAACCGTAGCAGAAAAGAGAAAAATAGATAGAGAAATTATTAAATTAGAACAAGAAAATGCTAGAACTCAAATAGAAGAATCTAGATTATTCGATTCTAATTTAATACAAGAAGTTAGAGAAGATTTGAAAGAAAAAGATATTAACGATTTAGATGAATTAGAAAAACGAGAAAAAGAATATCAAAGAGAATTAAGAGAATTGACGGCCGATGAAGGAGCAATCAAAGATGTGATGAAAACCAATAGAATCAGCTCTTTAATGTCAAAACAAAAGAATATTCAAGATATTCGAGATAGGAAACTTGGATACGCTGATATCAAAGATAATGTAATTAACGGTCAGTTAAAAAAGGTCAAAATAACTGAAGATGCTCTGAAAGAGCAGAAGACTGAATTGGAAAAAGCATTATCCGATAAGAGAGAAAAATTATCTAAAGCTGTACCAAATGATAAAGCAGGTTTGAAAGCGGAAATTGGAAAAATAGAGGAGGCCCTTCAAGTTAATAAAGAAACCATGGATACTACGGAAAGAAAGAGAGCTGTACTTCGTGAAGGAAGATTGGATAATTTAGCTGGTATTGAAGCTTACAACGGTGGAGCTAATATTGTGAGAGCCGAAGCAGTGGCAAA
>Ga0070754_10000980_pt1 | contig 23896 bp, 16 predicted proteins | sample VirMetDEL_Sep_01_FD_75181 | JGI IMG/M metagenome (GOLD analysis project Ga0070754, IMG submission 75181) | Aqueous microbial communities from the Delaware River and Bay under freshwater to marine salinity gradient to study organic matter... | ecosystem: Environmental > Aquatic > Marine >...
ACAGAGATGACTTGACCGCCTGTAGTAGATACGGTGACTGTATTACCACTTTGGACCACGGTAACACTGAAAGGATCTGCGCCGAGATTAGGCCAGGGAGTCTCGAGGTCGCTAATGTAATATTGGAGAACGCCTTCCCCGTCCTCTTCGGAGATAATAGTCACATTGTCTCTTAGCTCCCTACCAGCTTTACACAACAATCCTCTGCACAACCCTCCCTCAGTACCGGGGACGCTAAGACGATTGTCGTAGTAGTCAATACCTGTGAAGTAGTAGTTGGGGGATTCACCGACTTCTAGGTTATATGTGTTTACGGCAAGTGTCGGGCTTGTCTCAACGTATAGGGTATTTTCTGGGTGATCAAAAGTGAAGTCGTAGGGTAGACCGTCCGTGAAAGTTTCTTCGTCATACGACGCGTTGGCTTCAATGCCCCAATCAAGGTTAGGGGACACTGCGTAAATGTCGCTACCAGCATCGGTTGTATCGGGCCAGACAAATCCGACTCTCAACGAGCTAGCCTGGTTAGAGACTACGCTGCCGAGACTGCCTCCTACCCAATACACGTAGAACTCATCGCTCAATACATCGATAGCGCTCAGTAGTATCTGGTCGCGCCGGAAATAATCAAACTCGATGTCAGGTGTTACTCCTGCGTAGGTGAAAGGAAGATAGACGTTGTCTTGTTGTCCTGCAACAGGTTTTCGGCTAGACAAGTAGTAGTTTCCCTCTCCGTCCCTGTAAAGCTTAAGGGCCACAGTACCACTTACGCTGAAGTCTTTCTGATTGAAGGGAGAGAGGGAGTAGAGATCTTCTCCTAGTATCCGGACCGTTTGGTCACCTATAACATCCCAGTTAGACGATGTTGATGGATTTCTGAAACTACCTGTAGACGCCGAAGTATACGACATCACGGCGGTGTGAGTGGTCGCATCATTCGCTGAGATCCCTAGGGCGCTGAAGTCGGTCTCGAGGTAAGGGATGACATTAAACTTTCCCTTCAGCCGGCGACCCTCCGGCAACGCACTCCACCTGTAGCCTTCTTGGTGACTATAAGCCCACTCCGGACAACCCTTTTGCCTGATAATCTTTATCTCGCAGTCTTGCTGGCTGTATACGAAGAAATTTTCAGGAAAGATTTCCTTTTTATTGTAGAGCTCAGTACCAAACCGGTTAACTACAAACTGCCTGGGCTTGATACCCATCAACGTCGTCCAATCGATGGCGTTGAGTAGGGTTTTGGACTCTGAGAGGCCGGGGCTAGGTAAATATCTTACCCTCGATTGTGCGTTCAATGAGAATAGAGTACCCTCATCGTACCCGTCGATATAGTACGACGCACCGAACTTATGTACATATTGGTCGATACGGATAGCCGAGGAATCGTTGATGCGGAGGCGATATTTGAAGTAGAAGAACGGATCGGCTAGGCACGGACGGCCGAGTTGGTTTTCGATGACCAGAGTATGAAGAGTTACCCACCTACACTCGTTGTTCTCGACTGGCACGTAAGCATAGAACCTCGCCCCGATAGCGCCGTACCAGCCAAACTCAATCTTGTACATGGTGACCGTGTTGGGATCGAGAATGTATCCGGTTTCCCCCTCGCCACTAAGCGAGTCACCATTCATAATCTTCTGTTCGATTACAGTCTCGTACTGGGCCTGACCGTTTCGGAAAATGGTACGGGTGTTAGCGGCGTATTCCGCCTCCTGCAAGAAGTTAGTATCTTCGAGAGGGACGGTTGATCTACGGACAATAGAGAACAACGCACCGTTTGACAGTCTAAACATATATGCGTCGGTGTCGTTCTCAATACCAAACTCAAGGATGGTTCCTGGCCCGGCCCCAACATCGCTGACTTTAACGCCGTAAGTAAATCCACTGATACGGCCAGGTTGATACCGAAAAGATCGTATCGATTTTAGGGTAATCTCGGAACTTGTGCCCTGAACACCGCCAATCCTGTTAGAGTTAGTAGGTAGATCGATCTGGGCCCCGAAGCTTTGGGAGGGCCAGAGGTTAGAGAATACGTTGTTTACAGTGTCGGGCTGGATGGGAGTATCTAGAACAAAGTAGGGAAGTTTGAGGTCTTTTTCTAGATCAGTGACACTAGCTGCACTGGAGTGTATGGTGAATTCCCAGCTCTTCAGGTCTGAGCGAATCTCGTCCCAATCCAGGCCATGGTATTTCTCCCATATCTCCCTGGTGGGATTAGTTTTTATACGGAAGTGGCCACGATCTTCTGATAGACCGTAGGGGTAGTATACACGGGTTGTTGAGAAAAAGAAGCTGTCCCAAGAAGTATTGAGAGTAGCAGGGAGGTTTTGGTCGGCCTCAGTAATAATTACACTACTGCTGCCCCACAACGACGGATCAGATCGCCACCCGCCAATCTCGGCGTTATTGAAGTTATAAGCTTTGCCGCTAGGGATGATTGGGTAGTTTTGAATGCCACCAAACCGGAGCTGTTGGATGTCTAGCCATAGCTTATCCCAATATAACTCGTTGAATGAAAAAGTGCCGTCCCCGTTATCGATGGGCGGATACTTTGACAGGGTCGGCAACAAATTGTATTGCTCCCATAGGGGTTGAGAGAAGTTCTCAACCATGTACCGGAAAAGATACAGAGCAACAATTGAGTTCAAGTACTGCCCCCAATTCGTATATCTTTCCGCCCCACCCGGGTTGATCAGTTGATCTTGAATACTAGGACGACCTGGTTTTAGAAAGGGTGTAGGATTGGCGGATAGAACGATGGCAGAGTTTCTCTCATCTTCGTCGAAGGCGACGGGGTAGTAGTTACCAGTTGAGCTAGGCCTTCTCGTCCACCACCACCCGGTTCCACTATCTCCATACCCTGACCCAGAATCGATCCTCCAGTCTTTAGGGTCCAAGCCATATGTCGATACGTTGCCAAATATACCTTGCTGTGTCGTCTCTCTGTTGATGCCTAGCAAAGTACTTGAAACTTCACTCTGCTCAGCAAACCTCTCGACGACTGGGAGGGCAGCGGGGTCGCCTTTACTGAAAGCATTTTGCGTACTCGAACCTTCGGTTCGATAAGAATCGGAGTCAAGCACGACGCTGGGGGAGTTGTCCGCCCCATACTCACTACGACGATACGCATCCTTCTCTGTGACCAGTGGTGCTCCCTGCTCGGTTGTCAGGGGAAAACCCCTGATATCAATCATTTGCTTGACGCTACGAGTGCGCCGGGGCGGAGTTTGGTCCGCCCTAATTGATTTTTTACCAGACATCGATCACTGTTCCTCCCAGGTCAGAGAATTGACAACATAGAGCTGAGTGGATGGTTGAGAAGTAGCTGACGTCGAGTCCCACATCGCGTAGGCGCAGAGGATATCGACTTCGTTGGTTAGAGGGTAGGAGATGTACTCTTTGTTGTAGGCGAAGTAGTCGGTCAGGTCGTACTGAAAACCCCCGGCATTAGTGTACAACGAGAAGATGACGCTACCGGTGTTAGCGACGGGGGACAGTCGGAAGTCCTGCGATACCGAAGCGCCTGACAACTGCGCAATAGACTCAAAGCTACCGACTTTGTCGGTCTCGTTCCACTTCTTCTGGTCCTCATACTTCGTATGAGTGAAGTCGCCTGTGAATTGGGTCATTAGACCATCAGCATCGAAGGTGTACATGCGGACGGGTAAGAGGTCACCGTACACTGTGAACGGTTCGGATTGAGCGGAGTAGTTCTGAATATAGATAGCCGAACCTTTCTTGAACAGTCGGACGAGGACGGCGGTCTCGGAAACTGACGGCGAAGCCGGGAACCCTCCGATGGGGATAGACGCCGTAGAGATACCGCGCATATAGCAATGCAGGTAAGAGCCGTCTGAAGAAAGAAGGGAGCTAAGGGTAGAATAGTTACCTGAGGTGATGTTAGTACCTGACACAATCTCTTGTGGTACTGTGCCAGAACCTAAATCAAAGCCATTAGTGGTTGCGCCGGAATCAGAATAAATTGGTAAAGAGTAGCTTTGTTGTAGACTGAAATTGTTGAGATTATTAGTGATTAAGAGGGGGTTTTTGAGAAAATTGATTGTCAGAATGTTACTATTTGCGCTGGGGTCTGTGACACCGATGCCGTATTTGATCGGATAGAGTTGGATCCGGTTACGGATCGGTGTGCCGGTCGTATTACTGACCTCGTCCTTTGCACGCAAAGCCATCATAGCCCGTTGGCGACGGGGAACGATGATCTCGATAGGTGACCCATTTGACAACGTGTCACCATTTAAATCGGTTATAGTAGAGACACTCTTGTTAACGTACAGCTTAACATTATTAGCACCATCATTCTCCACCCAAATAACCTGAGTAGTCGTATCAGACTTCAGGTACGAACCAATTAACTGATCCTTTTGGGATTGTGGGACAGTCGAGCTGAGAATACTGAAGTAGTTAGATGCTGGTGCGGTGGCTACGGAGGTTTTGATGCCACCATACGCAACTGACTTAGCGTAGTCAGAGGATTTGGAAAGCAACTTCACTGTGCCTTTATCGCCACCATCGATGTAATACGAGGCACCATACTTAACCAGTCTGCTCTTATCGTCTACTAGGCCATTATTGAGGCCAGCGTGGGTGAGGTAAGTGATTGGAAGTGTCGCATTACCCAACGACGCTACATCGAGCTGGTTAGATGCCCGCATATGGTGGACACGTACCCATCTCGCATCTCCGTTCGCCACTGGAACGTAGCATAAGAACAACGCGCCTACGGCCCCGTACCATGAGAATTCAATCTTCCACATGGTAACTTTGCTAAAATCTAAATCGTAGACGGAGGTGTCGGTCAAGATTTGGTCGTTGAGGACTACAGGGTCGCCGGGTCGCTTTACACCTAGATCGGTAGGATCAACGTTGGCGGTAGACACATCGCTCCAGCGGACGGTGTTGCCAGCCAGACCATTAAGCTGATCATTGCTGAACATGGCACGGACGGGTCGCCACTCGTAGACTGTACGGTATTGAGGGGGGACGCAAAGCTTAAACCATTCTTTCAGGGTGACGTTTTTCTGGCCTACTGTTCCGCTTGTGTTAAGGGTACGGTGAGTGAATGGACTAGGTAGAGTTTTACCATTTATTACCATGGGATCGTTAAACTCAGTATTTGTAATCTGAGTATCGCCCTGAACGGTAACAAGAAGATTCCAGACCTTTGCCGAGCTATCAGTTTCACTAGGACTAGGATCATAACCAAACCTTGCGTCGGTTCCAGACACATTGAGTTTTAAGCCCAGCCCATCTTCGGTCAAATCGATCTGGTCACTGAAGCCAGCCCCGCTTCCACGACACAAGTTAGTTACTAACTCTTGCCACTTGCAGTGAGCGTCTAGGCGAATGTAGGTAGTTCCATCATCTACTCCGTTGTCTGGCAAAAGGTGTTTGGGATTAACACCATCTTCGTAATCAGAAGGATTAACTCCTTCCTTCTGGTCGAAGGGGAATTGGAACTGTCGTCCGGCTAAGTGTTCAATGAAGTTATTACTCGCATCGCGATAGGCTAGGCGGACCGCATAGCCCTCATCGTAGGTGTAGTCGGAAAGAGTGCTAGGTGCAGATTCGATGGCACGGACATCGGCTGGTGCGTAGCAAAGGCTGGGATCGTAGATGGCAGCAGCGACGTAACAAAGGCCGTTGCGGTAGATGACTGGGTCGACGCCAACAACGCCCCAATTACCCTCTTTGATGTTTGTGGTACCGCTGGGTCCAGTAATGCCGGACCAACGGTCTGGTGTAGTCTCTACGCCGGTGGGCTCAGAGGGTACGAGAGCTTGGGTCCGCCGAATACACCTGAAGTCGTTTTTATCCCCACCGTTAACAATCTCAAAGTAATACCCGTCGAACTTATCGAAGATTCCCCACTTCTTGATTGTAGGCGCACCTTTCATCGTATTCTTGGCCTGTACCGGAGCGAGGGGCAGGTTAGAGGATAAATACGTAGACCGGGTTCTATTCATCCTCACACCCATCGTCGATGAAGATACACGGCCCGGCTGATACCTGAAGAATCGCTTCGAGGTGAGCACGGTCGTACGGCCTTCGGCCGCCACGAGTTCCGCTCCGGCTTCTCGTGCGAGGTGATTTACTCCAGTGCCGGTATCCGGTTCGTTCTCAAGGGGGAACTGGGACCATTCGGAAGGGTTAACATCGTAGGTGTTGACGTCGGCGAAAATGCCTAGAGCTACTTCGGCCCTAGGAATACCCAGCAACGACAGAGCAACCTCCGACTGGATCTTATTTTGTTCTTCGACCGGGATAGGCGGTTGGTCTTCAGCGAAGACAACAGGCAAAGAGTTGACGGCCTTCTGCTGGCCAAGGGGTACAGGAGCGGTTTTGCCGATGATTGTTTGTTTGTTAGCCATGATCAGGAGTGAACGAGGAGGTTGCCGTCAGCGATGAAGTAGTTGGGGCGAAGGATTGACAAAGTGCCGCCCAGAAACTCTACCGTATCGGTGATAGTGAGACCGGCAATAGTGCCGATAAGTATGGAGTTAGTATCGGTGTTTAGATTGAGAATGGGGTAGGAAGAGTTCTGGTCCCACCCGGAAAGGTTGGTATTACTAAATCCGGTGATATAGATCCGGTCGTTTTGGGAGACATCGGACTCTGAATAGATCTGGAATCCCAGCATATCGCTAGAATTTCGAAGTTGGACAGAGAGATATTGGTTACCTCCCACCGTTATTGGGCTGATGGAGAGGGGCCGGAAGCTTCCAATCAGCACCGATCCACTGACCTCGTACATGTAGCCAAGAGGATTGGTTAGGTTGCCAGTAGCGAGAATAGTCTTAGCATTCACGGTCTGGTTAGTCGTACCGCCAGGCAAGGTAAGAGAGAAAATACCCGCCTCGAGCTGATTTGAGGTTTCTAGGACTCTAAGCGACCCTATGGACGTGCCAGTCTTAACACCATCCGCATCGAGATTGTAGATGTCAGCTTGTACGCTATTCTTCGCGATACCTACCGACTCACCCCCATACGTGACAGTCATGTAGATGGGGTCGAGGGCGAAGCCTTTTCGAACTTCGATGGTCGCTCTGCTGTATTCATTGTTGTACGTATCGACTGAACGAATCAACGAGTCGTTGTCGCTGTAGGCTAGGTTGCCTTGTGCGTTCCACTGCGATGAGGTCTCTAGGACGAAACCCTGGTCGCCGCAGGCTCGGATAATATTCCCATTGATCGTGCTGTACTCTGTGCTTATCGCTTTTGGACCAGTGGTAGCGAATTCCATTTGGTTGCCTTGTACGACAACGTTTTCCCCCGTATCGATCAGTAAAGGTGAAGCTGGTTGTTCGTAGGAGCGACCGGTGCGGAGGATCTTGTTTCCAGTCAGACTAACCCCTTTGCTAGTATAAAGAGCGATTCCTCCGCCACCACTATCGAACACTGTGCAGTCGGAAATCACCACATTGTCGGCATTCTTGATCTGAAGGGTGGTTTCGGAGGTTGATGGGGATACGGTTGAAAATGATTCGGAACGGTTTCCATTGAATGCTATGGACCGGATCCGAATACCAGAGACCCTTGGATCTTGGGCTTGGCCAGTGAAGTTGAATAGGCCGGGGTAGGAAGGGTTGGAGACCGTAGATGGTAGACGCCTCAGGATCGTGCCGTCTCCCACGCCTCGGATCGACAGATTCGAGTAATTCGTTTGAAACGAATTAGCGAAGAACGTATCCCGAATATTATAGATTCCGGCAGGAAAAAATATCTCTTTGATTTGGCCGGACGCTGCGGTGGCGATGGAGAGTTGGATGTATTTTGTGTCGTCGATGACGAACCTAACCGTATCGCCTGCTACTAAGCCACTGTTGGCGGATAATCCGCTACATTGGATGTAACTGGTTTGAGAACCAAAAGGCTTAGGAAGAATGGTAAACGTTTCCTTCGCTGTAATCTTTTTGATCAGATCAACTTGAGATCCTCCGACTGAGAATACGTCGGACAGGAAAGATGGCAGCTCAGGAGCTGACTCCCAGAAGGGGATTTCTGTGTTCCCAAGGTCTAGAAATTCCGTGATGCCTGTTCCAGGGTAGCCAGCCTTGTTGTTACCTATTACTCCGAGAAAGTTGATGCTGGTGCCCCAGACTCGATAGAGGATTGGCAAGACGTTGCCAGATGTACGGGAAAAATTGAGTTTTATATTCTGCTCTGTATTCCAGAGGTCGGGGTTAAGGATTTTCGTACCAACCTGATATATCTCCGTATGGTTTACCATGACCCCTGTCGTGGCATTGTATCCAAATACGTAGTAGGTGAGCTGAGCGAGGTTGGGGTTAGTGGCGAGTGAAGTAGAAAAGTCTACATTGCCCGCTTCTTCGTGTCCACTTACGGTGATTGAGGCGGTATCAGCGGCGCCAGATGAACGATAGCCGAAGACCTGTAGCTCTGCACCTTGCTTAAGAAGGTCGGCATACTGAAAAATCGAACCGCCCTCTCCATCATCGATGTTGGAAATTGTTACAACGCCTTCGGCATCGATGTCGGTAACGGTGCCAGTAAATTCCAGGTCTCCCCTGCCACTCGCGCCGATGTTCCGGACATTGATGTAGGCATTTTTGTCCTCTGGAACTTGGACTATAATGTCCGAAGCCAGACTTGGAATGTACCGCATCGTTTAATATCCTCTACCTTAGCTTTCAACAAAAAAGCGGTTGAGGAGCGGATGGGAGCCTAAACCCGCTTCGCGTATTTCGGCTTTAGCTTTCTTGTATTCTTCGGGATCAGAGGCTAATTGTTTTAACCGACTCTCGATTTCATGAGGATCGGGGTATTTACCATCCAACCTGTAGATATTTTCTAACATATCAGACGTCGTAGGTTGTAAGGGGTCGGTGCAGGGTGTAGGAGAGGATGGTGTCTAGCGCATTAGCGCTGGTGCTGTCGTGCCAGACATAAAGGATATCACCCTCCTTCAGAGTAAGTTTGTTTCCATCAATTACATCGTAGGAGACGTTGGGGGGGAGGTTGAGGCCGTTTAGGAGGTAGGCGGAGGTCACTCCGTTAACCACTTTCGCTGAGACAGCAAGGTTGACGCTCGTCTTGTTACACAAGAGCAACGAGGTGACTAAAGCAAAATTCTTCTTCCAGTCATCAGTTTCGCCGCTGGTTGGTACGGTGATAAGACGACCGGCTTCATCACCCTCGGTGTTAGTGGGAGATGCGAAGCGGTTTGTGGAGACGTTGGAGGGGAGGAACATGGTTATCTCAAGACCAAATCAGGGAGTTAATGAACATTGCGGCGTGCATGCCGACCGCGTCAGCGCGGCGTACAACCGAGTATGCGCTGGCGGGGGCAGCTTCGACTTCGATAAGGTTGCGGGAGAGGACGAGGGGGATTTCGTTGCCCGATCCGTCCTGGAGCCTGCCTTGATCTCTGAGAGCGGTGTTACCGGTGTAGGGGTAAGGCAGGAAGGCGTCGGGGACGCCATCAGTGTCCGGACTGCCTGTGACAGTTGTGAGGACGACGTTGGAAAACGTGCGACTTATGTCGTAATCTCTAATGTTCTCGGCCATTGAAGCGGATTCTGCTGCTACCTAGCTTTCAACGCTGCGTGTATGGTATAATTAGAGGTGTGGTAAACCCACCTACCCTATGATCTCTCTACCCACCATGACCAAGAAAGATTTGGCTACCCTCATTGATGCCTACGCAGACGCGAAGGCTTCGAAAAACCAGCATCTAGTGAACAGCATGGTCGCTCAGCTCGAGCAGGCCCTGGACTCTCTGTTCCCCCCGGATTCTGGCGAATCGGGTTCTCCGGAAGGGGAATACTGACGATCTGTACATCCGGGCTCCGGCATAGCCGGGCCCGGCCCCCACAAGAAACACCACACCCCTCTATGCGACCCTCGATCTACATACTCCGCAAAAACACTGATCCGATTCCGGCCCGCCAAGACCTGTCCCCAGGTGATGTGATTATCTTGCCTAGCGGTGATGTGCTGGTGTATACCGGATCGATGCTGGATTTGCTTCCAGGCAGATACGCTAGCATCGAGGAGCTGAAAGAGTTTATCTCCTACATCTCGTCAGGCTGGCCAGATGACCCTGAAGTAGCTAGGGCTGATTTGTTTGGAAAGATACCAGAGATTTTCTTAAACCGTATGATGAAAACTATCGAAAACTTGCCCTAGCAATGTTCTCGTAACTGCTGGTCTAAATAATTCCGTAATGCTTTGTCTGACTCTGACTTTACAGGTTTTAAATCCAATTCAAATATCCTATCTCGTAGCTGTTGCTTTCTGGCCTGGCAAAATTGAAGTTTTACTTCCTCGCTTTTGGCATAGCGATTATCTACAGCCAAAGTAGTACCTATTATCGAGGCTATTACGGCTATCGCTGTGGATAATATTGGCAGGTGTTTCATCAGGAGGTGATAATATAGAAGGTGGCAGGGTCAGGGCTGGCGATAGCATCGTATTCTGCTTGTGTCAGAGAGACCATATTGGTAACCGGATCAGCTCCTGTGATCCCGGTAACATCGCTCTTAACTGCAGGTGAGCTGTTTGCGCCGATGACAAGATTCGGAACACTAACTGTTGCAGTTGAGGAGAAGGTAACATTGCCTAGGTCATCGACACTGCTACCACTAACTCCTGATTGAGATCCCGACCTATTGTATGTCAACTCCCCACTCGATCCGGCAACTAGGCCAACTGTTCCTGTGGCGTCGGGCAGAGTTATTACTCTGCTGAGAGTAGGTGTTTCAATCTGTAATGTAGTAGTAAATACAGCGTCATCGTTTAAGACGATATTACCATCAATACTAGTATCATTCTCGACAGACAAGGTGCCGGGGATTGTGATGTTACTCTTGTTCTCCCACCGCTGCGCTGTGGCATTGTAAACCAGTAACTCATTGTCTGCTGTCGTCCCATTCGATTCAACATCGTGGAGGTCGGAAAGACGGCGTCCGGTGTCCCACCGAACCATTATGATGCCGTTGTTTTTAACAGACACCACTGCGGCGACAGGGAGTTTGAGGTTGGGCGCTTGTGGTTCGAATTTGGTGAAGCCACCAGGGGTGGCCGGATCGCACCAGAGAATATCGCCTTCAGCCCACTGTCCATTCACACCATCCTCATCGATGTCGGTATCAAGGCCTTTTACCTCGCCGAACGATCTCACGTAGCCATCCGCTCCCGCTGCAATGGTCTGTGCGGCTACGCCGAAGAAAACATACCCCGGATACGTGCCGTCCGCGACCATTGGCGCGATGTACAGCCTGCCGCTATTTCCATCGGTCTGGCCCGTGAACATGACCGCCGTGCCAACCGGTATAGGGCTAGCCGTGCCGTTCCGGCAAAGGGTGATGATATCTTGGCCAAGGGGGCTTAATACTCCATTAAGCAAACCGACATCTAAGGTGCCTTTATCGATGTTCCAGCCCACTTCCTGAGAAGATGTAGGAACAGCCGCTCCAATGGAGATTTTTGTATCGAAAGTGGCGATGCCAGTAACGTCGAGGGTGCCAGGCACATCCACGTTGCTGGTCCATTCAACACCAGTTCCGGCTGCATCGGTCTGGAGTAGTTGACGAGCAGATCCGTCTGCCAGCTTACTAACTGCTATCTCAGCATTAGCGGATACGTCGGAGTCTACGATAACCCCATCACTTATCGCTGTTGTTCCAGTGTTGGAGATAGTTATATCTCCGGAGACCTTGTTAAATACGTAGTCGCTTATCCTTGTTGCTAATGCTTTTCGATTTGTACCGTTGCCTCCATCATCGACAACAAAAAGATCGACATCAGTCAGTGCTGCACCAATCTCGGTACCGCCATCGATATTAAGAGCACTGATTGAGACTTTGTCGGCTGTAGAGATAGTACTCAGTTTTGTGTCGCTAATAGAGCCTGCCAGATCGTCGTTGGTAACAGTACCGCTAGGGATATTCTCACTACTGATCTTAACCGAGCTCGCTAACGAAGTTGATGTTAAAACATCAACCCCATTGATCTTGTAGCTTTTACCCAAAGCGAGGTTGAAACTTTCGCTAGAATTCCAAGATCCCGTAGCAACAGCCCAGCTAATTGTCTTATCGCTAGTGCCTTTTAGGGTAATGCCACCTCCTTCTGCAGAAGCATCGGAGGGGGAGTCAGTATCACCGATGACTAGATTCTTATCTTCGACAACAAGATTTACTGTGTTTATATTAGTAGTGGTACCGTTAACAATAAGGTCACCACTTATGGTCACTGAACTGTCGAATACTGCTGCTCCGGTTACGTCAAGGGTTCCAGGGATGTCTATATTGCTTGTCCACTCAACAGCAATCCCTAGAGAGTCAGTCTGCAGAAGTTGACGAGGCTCTCCATCGGCTAGCTTGCTGACGGATATTTCAGCAGCAGAAGAGATATCTGAATTTACAATTGTGCCACTGGCTATCATCGCGCTAGTGACCGAACCGCTGTCTCCTGTGGTTACGACTGTTCCTGAGACATCAGGTAAGGTAAGGGTCCTAGATCCAGTAAGGGTCGTTGTTACGATTTCTACTGTATGGCTAGAGGCTCCTCCCAATCTTCCCTTTACTCTAATTCCGTCTCCGGTAGAGGTTGTTCTAAAAGTTTGACCAGTACTATTGATAAAACTATTAGAACCTATGAAGTTATTATTAGCTTCCTCGTAGACTACAGACCCGCCCGTTTTAAAATCAACAGATGCTGAGTCAGTACCAGTGAAGGTTAGAGTATTGGAGAGAGTGAGGGTTTTATTATCTGCGATGGTTAATGTCGCATTGTTTGCAGGCTGAGTTAAGGTAAGCTTGTTTATTGTGGTCGCAGTGGCTTCGCCCAGAGCCGGACTGACGAAAGTGGGTGAATTAGAAAAGACCAGACTTCCTGTCCCTGTCTCATCACTAATGACCTGTGCTAGCTCGCTGGAGGTTGTTGGTCCAAATTGGGCTAGACTGGCTGTCGTTGCCAGAGTGCCTGAGGCGTCAGGAAGGATGAATGTTCGGTTATCTGTTAGAGTGTCGGGTTCGAGGGTGGCAGAGAAGGAGGGTTGACTGAATATAAGTTGGGATTCAGCTAATGTTAAGTCTGCAGTTAGGGTTAAATTACCAGACTCATCTATAGAACTCGAAGCTAGGCCGGCCTGAGTATTATTCAGGTTGTAGGTTAATTGACCAGATGAACCGGCTACTAGTGCTACAGTACCGTTGGCATCAGGGAGATCAATTACTCTGGGTGCTGTAGGAGGTACGCATTGGAGTGTAATATCGTAAGAGTTATCATCCTCTAGACGAATATCTCCGTAGTGGTTAATGTCACCAAATTGGTCGATTTGTGTTCTCTTAATACCTCCGGTAGAGATTGCCAGAGAGTTAGGACCATCTTTAAAGAGGCCGGTATTACCCTCAGAAGTAAAAGAGTAAGCAGGACTGCTTTCCGATCCATCTACTGTTCTAACTTTTCTATTTAAGTCCCAGGAATTTGAAGAATAAGAGTAACTAATTTCCGCTCCTACTAAATCAACAGTTATACCTGCACCATCTACTTGAGATGGACTTAGAGAACCTTTCCCTAGAAGTATGTTCTTATCTTCTATCTCTACGGTTGTTGAGTTTACTGTAGTCGTAGTACCGTTTACTTGTAGATCACCAAGAATTGTTACCTTGCCGGTTACATCGCCATGAGTTGCAGGGTCTATAATAAATTCGCTAGGACCGTATAATATGCCAGTGAGAGTTAAATCGTTCAGGCTGATATCTGTGTCTACTATTGAGTCCCTAGTACTGACCCACTCACTATCAGATTCTTGCCAAAACTTTAATAGAGGTATATTGCCAGATCGATCAATCCAGAATTCTCCGTCAGATAGACTAGTATAATTCGAAGGAGACGGGGCAGAAGAAGATACGAAGGCAGGTCCGGCTTTACGTATTTTCCCAGAACTATCCCTGAGATAAAGACCTATGCTATTAGTTTCATAGTTTAGAGCAATTTCTCCCTCGTAGATATCAGAGGGTAGGGGCCTTTTAGAGAAAACGCCGCTTCTTAGGTGCCTGTAAGTGTCTCTTGATAGGGTCATGGTTAATAGGCTCCGGCGTCTAGGGAGTAAAATGTAGGAGTTTCAGGTCTTAAAATGGATTCGTAAAAGTCTAGTACATATGTCTGTAGGTACTTATATGATATAGCATCGAAGATAGAAGCGGGATCGGAGAGGTTAGTGATTCTTTTGCTGTTCACATCTATAGCGATATCTCCGTCGGAGACTAATCTGCCTACTGAGAGTTTACCTTCCAAAGTAGTGACACCTGAATCGTCTATATAGCCAATAAGATCACCCTCACTATTTAGCCATCTGGTTACAATAGGGTTAACACTTGATCCCCTAATCGTCAAGGAAACAGAATCGTTGGAACCAGGATTTATAGTGTTTTCTTCACTAGTTAATGGGACTTTTTTTAATAGAGTCGTAGGATCGAGATTGAGGGATGAAATTAAATTATCTACTTCGGTTTTAGAGTAAGTCTCTGATATGGTAGCATAGATTTCAGATGTGTTACTTTCTATTTCCGACTGTAGGGAGTCTAAACCAGACTGTAAATCTGTAGGCCCTATCTTGGAGACTAAGAGAGAAGATATCGCAGTATCTAGTAGGCTAAATTTTTCGTCCAGGTATGAGCGATTATATACACTGCTGGTATTGGCCTTGGCATTTAAAAGGCTATTGATCTCAGCTTTAGAGTAACTGTCTCCCGCTACACCTCCTAGGTTAGGTGTACAAGATTTCCCGTAAGTATTTGTCGCCATCAGCGTTTAGGCCCTACTCCTATAGTGCTTTCAACTGGCACACAAATTAGGTTTTCTCTTCCCAGATCTACTAAAGTGCGGTTAGGACCACAGGTTATTTTCTTTTCACATTTGTTTTCTTGCCCATTCTCTACGCAGTATTGGCGTTGCCAGTACTCTGAGATAGGCGGACCTGCAGGAACACCTTCAGGATTAGCAGGTACGTCCTTTAAAGCCACGTAGACACAAGTATAATCTCCACAAGAACTATCAAAAAGTACGATGTCGTCTTTTTTATACAAGACGTTCTTTAAAATTACCGCCTCACTCCACTTATCAGAGTTTGGATTTACTAAATTGCTGCTCCAACCAGATAAAAACTCTCCCCACTTAGTTGAGAGTAGTCTAGTATCGTAGTAGGGATATTTACTTTTTAACTCTGAGATTGTAGGTAATCCTAGGGGTTTAGAGGAAACTACTTGGCATACTTTAGACCATAAGGAGGGTACGAAGGGACCAGAGGGAGTGGGGATGTCAGAGATGGCTGAGTAAACTACTAGTTTATATCCGTCATCTTCTGCACGAAGAATCTTATCACCTGTTCGATAAGAATAGGTGTCTACATAAGTAGAAGTATCCCACTGCTCATCACTTAATGCGTCCTCGTGGTCCCAGGACCAAGGGATATTACCCCACTTCGTATAGATTCCTTTGCCGGGGTCGTAGAGAGGGTAGAGAGAGAGTAACTCGGTCGCGTCACGTCCACACGTATTCAGGTCTCCTGCACTGCAGGAGGTATCGGATATCGCTACGACGCCCACCGCACTCAAAGCTTCGCTTTGAGCGGGGGTTAACGCACACCCGTCAAACGACCTCGCCGCCATCAGTTGAAGGTGAAGCTGTCGCCGACGAAAGTGAGCTCGATGGTGCTGGGGTTACCACTGGTACGATCAACAACGCCGAAGTTGAGGCTGGTCATTTGGGCGTCGGGCACGATAATGGTACGGGTGCCGAGGGGCTGAGGGTCTTCGCCACAGGTGACAGGTGTTACCGTTAGACTCAAAAAGTCGCAGTTAGAGTTTTTCCAAAAATCGACCACATCGTAGTGAATGGCGGGGTCGAAGGGTACGGCGAGGGTAAATTCAGCGAGGGTCTTGGGGCCCTTTAGCTGATAGATGCGTTGAGTTTGCCCGTCGGGATATTGTGCGGTAGCAGCGGTGTCCCGGATACCACTGAACGAGGTGAAATAGTGGGCCCAGGGAGAAGCGGTCACCAAATATTGGCTTTGTGTGGACGGCCTGATTTTGATCATGGGTATATGGAGTTGTGGATAGTCTCCGTCTACCTAGCTTTCAACACTCGACTTCGTAGAGTGGACATACTACATATAGTAAGGCGCAAAGTATGACCAGTAGCCGGTTGTCTCCGGATCTAGGACAACGCATTCGTTGTGAACGAAGCGGCGGTTGAGGCGATAAGTGAGGGCGTAGGTGTTAATCAACTGCCCGACTTGTTCGGCTGGTAACTCGTCTCCCCGTAACACAATATTCTCGTATTCCACCAAATCTCTGCGGAGCCTATCGTGCTCGGGCGGAGTGGTCCGAGGAATCGAGCGTATCTCATCTAGGAGGCGTTTCGCGGTGTAGATGATATCTCCGGGGCTGGTGTACTCATCGATAACCACACGCGAGGTTTCCGCTTCATTACCACTAATGCCAACCGCGATGCGGTCCCAACCAACCTCGTCCAGGCCTCCTTGCGCAAAGCGCTCAGCGATCTTTTTGGCGACTTTGTCGCGGGTGGTCTGATCCTTGAGGTCTCCGTCCTCATCGAATTCGGTGAAGTCGAGGTTTTCAGAGGATATGGGTGTCTGGTTAGATAGCATCTGGCCGATGGCGCGTTCGCCCAGCACTGGGGTATCACTTTCACCCGACTCGACCGATTGTTGTTCTCCCATCCCTGGCATGCCCGGCATCTCCGACATATCCATTTTCTCAAGAGAGGGGATGAGTAGCTTATCCCGTAGCCAGTCGAGATCGGTGACTTGATAGCCAACAGCCTGGAGCTGGGTTAGAATCTGGACGGTCTTGACCGGATCTTCCCCGCGTTGTTCAATGTCGCTGAAGTCGCGATAGATGCGAGGGATGGCAGCGTTGGGGTAATTGAGCTCAACGATCCAGCGGACCAATGTTGAGTTAATCAATTGGTCTAATTCGTTGGAAAAAGCCTTTGCCTTTCTAATTCTTACTGAATCTGCTACTTGATCTCGGGCAAAACTTCCTACACCAGACCCTTCCTGACCTACTACGGATTCACCGTTGATCAAATAACTAATTTGCTTATCGATGTATGTGATTAGAGTTTCGTAGAGCTCTGGGCGGCCCTCAGATTTTAAAAATTCTACGGACATTTCGTCAGGAAGGACTATCGAAGTCTCTTGACCTAAACGTTGTAATGCCGTAAATAGAGATTTTACCTCTTCTTCAGGTGTGCCTAGGCTAAACTTACCCACAGCCGTAGGCGTGGTGTGCTTATCCGCATACTGGAGCCAGAAGGACATCAAGGTGCGGCGGAATTCTACTAAGCTGTAGATGACGCGTCCGAGTCCGGTTCCATAAACATCTGCCAGGTTTTTATAAGCATGGTGTCGATGAATAATCATCGATCTCATTGGTACCGGTAACCCCTCGACCGGTGAGTTTACAGTAACAAGGCGTGGCGAAACTGATCCATCTTCATTCAATACGAACAAAAATCTTCTGGGGTCTCGAATAAGAAGCTGTGAAGGTACTACATAAGATCCTTGTCTTGCCCAACAAATCTCAGCTATGCTAATCCCTAGGATTAGGGATTCACACATACCTTTGACAAAAGAGTCAAATCCGCTACTGTGGGCGACAAGCATATCTCTGCCCCGGCTTTGTCTACCACCACTTCCTAGACGGTAAATTGTTTGACGAACAAATTCTGCAATTTCCTCATCTTTATCACTATCTGATGCTGGAGCAACAACCCACTCTCTTTGGATAATCTCATCAGCAAACTTATCGAACGCGGATAGAACTTGGCCATCGTTAAAGAGCCTGGTGTATTGCTCCACCGCCCGAGGACCGCCGCCGCCCTCGGTTGTAAGAATGTCGTCGCGCCTCGTTAGAAGGGTATTACCGGCTACGGTGGGTACGCCGCTAAATTGATAAGGATCTCCTACATACCCGGCTAGCTGACCCTGGCTTAACCCAAGTCCGTAAAGACGGTCATTGTAGCCAGTGCGGACTATGCGCTTCTTCTCTGCAGGTAGATCAGCCATGTGGCTATAGGTCACTCTTCTCCCTAGCTTTCAACTGAAATTTAACCTGGCGGTAAAATTTCACCCTCCTTACTCTTGTACACAACATCGAGGTCGAGAATGGTTGCGTACAGGTCCTCTCTACTGATCTCACCCCTCTCATACATCTCAATGGTTGCCTCAGCGCCGTCTATATACACGCCGAAGTCCGTATTGGTGAGCACATTCACTCCACGCTCTTTTTCCATGCCCTCTGAGCCGATCGCATCCTTGTCTCCATTTTGTTTAGTTCTTCTTGCCATTGTCTCATGAAGTGTGGTAGATGTTGTTGCCATCTTGAATTCCAACCCTCGGACATGTGTTCGAGGTCAGGAGGTGGAGTTTTTGTAAACTCCCTGCGAAGCAGGTGGATGGCGGACCTGACAAACTCCTGATTATTCTGATCATAACACTTATCGAAGGTATCTGGGGATATGTAGGGGTAGGATTTAGCGAATTCGACGAAGAGAGGTGAGCTGGAGAAACTGGCCGATTTAATAACCTCGTATCGTTCAGCCAATTCTTCGAGTTGTTCGGAGACGATTCGGGGGTCCCAGTTCACAAGTGAACTGGAGATTAGCTCGACGGAACGATGTGTAGTGCGGACACCATGCTTCTCCGCCGCCTTATCAAACTCTGTCCGTAAGGACAGGGCCGACTTCGTGTCTTTGGCCTGGGGCCAACGCCCCATCCGCTCACCGCACCAGGAGATGGTGATTAGGAGGGTTAGGAGAGGAATGGGGAGACTGTCCGGATTCTCCAGAGCTTCCGCTCGCTTCGAGGCAGCTTGGGATACTTTGGCCTTAGCGATCGATCCTATCTCGGCGAGGCCACCCGACGTCTCCGCATTGAAGTCGGCATCGGTGTCAGCCGATACCGGGCTTCTCTCCTTCACTGTCGCGCTCAGCGCGAGCATCTCCCTTTCGTGCCTGTGCTGTTCCCGTATCCGCCACTTCTCGTGCTCGAGAACCTCTCGAACCAGCTCGACGGGTAGGTTTAGCCGACCCAGAGCTAGCAGGTTGTCCAGAAGGTCCTGGTCCATCCGAGCACCTTAGCACATCCTGCTTGCAGGTGGCAACGATGTCCCGGTGAGACCAGGAGTGGGTGAGGCGAGTCACCGACTGAGCTGGCATCCGGCCATGATCAACTCCCCGGAAGAGCAAAGCATTTAGCTCCCTTTCGGCCGATGCGCCCGGCTCATCGTAGAGGGTTATGCGGGTGCTTTCGGAGTCCGTGGACTCCAGGGCGAGGTGAAGGGCTGCGAGGGTTAGGTGGTCGAGGCCGCAGAACACGAGGTGGTGATAGCCTGCTAGGGAAGGTAGAGAGCCGGGGGTCAAGATAATACTATCGGCTTGGGTGTTCTCGAGTTCGGCGAGTAGGCCGGACAAATGATCGATCATTTTGCCGAGGTCACGCTCTGACCGGCTTCGTTCGGTGTATAGTAGGGCGATTTTTAGCATGAGGTATGCGAGTCTATATTTATCTATCAACTAAATTTAGGTTGAAAGCCAAGTAGAAGGTAAAGAAAAATCTCGTGAGCGCGGCTACGGAACTGGTTCGGGAACACATCAAGGTTATTGTAACCCGTGGCCTGGATGAATATGGGAATTTTCCCGTACAAGCGGACGAGGTTCGGTTTTACCGCGTAGCGGTCGACCTCTTACTCGCGGTAACCGACCGCATTGAGAGAGGTGATGTCGTGTCCCTCGATCCGTTGAAGCCGATGTTGGTGGCCGGAGTCTTCACCTTAAACTTCGATGCCACGCGGTCGCTAGCGGTCTTCGAGGCCGTAGCGAAGTCGTTGTATAGGGATTTGGAGGAGAACGGTGTAGTCGACCCCGACACGATACGGGAATACCAGAAGTATGAAAGGCTGTTGGCCGAGATCATTAGCGATGCTAGGCAACTGCTTACGCAGAGTACGAGGGAGTATTTAGGCGGTATTGAGCAGTACGGGGTGGCCGAGAGAGTTGTAGATTTGCCCCTGACCACATCGAGGTTATTGATAAAAAACAGACAACCTATCTCTTCCACCGTCCCTCGGTCGCGTTTACGTGATCGGTATACGGACGTCTTTGATAGGGCGATTCAGTCCAGGGCCAAAGCAATCGTCGGTGCGGCAAAGGAGATCAACGAGGTGATTTCGGATTCTCAGATCCCTGAGCCTTTGGGCTCGGTCGACACCGACCTTCTCGTAGCGACGTTTGCGGGAGAGGGCAAGAAGGTATATGCCGATGCAGAGAGATTATATAACTTCTCCGTTGAATTTGGGGGGTACGAAGGTTCAGTAGTCGGTGCGGTGGACTATCAGGCCCGGTACTATGAATATCTGATGGCGATGTCGTACGGCAAGGTGTTGCCGCAGGGTGTGCTAGAGGGTAATTTCGGAGATTTCGAAAGCATCTATGGCTACAGGACTACATCGGAGAGGGTTCAGGGCCTTAAGTTCCTCGAGACGTTGTATACAACCCGTTCGGCCAACCAGACAGTCGGACCTGGCAGCCCCGTAGCAGAGAGGTACGGTGTATCCGGCATCCGAGATCGGTATGTGCCACCCGTAGGATCCCCTGATTTCGTATCCCTCGCTCTCGAGGCGGTGTATGTGTTATGCCTGAAGGCCGGAGATACCATCGCTTCGGTTCGTAAGCAGGGCTTCTCGCTCCAGGCTAGTGTGTTGGGCAGGGTGTTTCCCGCATCCAACGATGCGGCTGGGCGTACCGGCGGAATGACGGGCGCGGTGGGAGGCTTGCTAAAGGCCCACAGAGCATTGTTCGCACTGACGGGCTACGAACCCGATCTCGGTGAGTTCGGTGGGCGGTTCAGGGAGTTGGCTAACCTCCTCACTGATTTGACACAGACGCTTCGGACAGCGGGTTTCAGACCCGGAGGCTACGTACCCTCCCTCGACCTCACCTACTACGAAGCTGATAGAGGTGTGATAGAGGAGAGATTGGCAAATCTCGGGTTTAGCCGAGCGGAAATCCAAAACATCCTCTCAGCCACCAACTTCACTGAACTTCTGGATAAATTCGCTCCATTGACCGACTCGCAAGATATTATCTCATTCTTCCGTGCATTCGACCTAACCAAATTGCTGTATGAGTTTGGTGGCCAAGATGCCATAGAGAGGTATATCGATTTCTTATATGGTAACGAGCCAGTGATTCGCTTGCTCGAGTTGCTAGATGTTAACCGCTCCCTGACAAGCAAGGTAGCAGCGAGTAAGTACTCGAAGCTCATCGGCTATCTGGTGCCGCTAACCTACGCTGTCGACCCTGATCAACTCATCTCCCTCGACGCCATCTTGCGTCGAAACAACCTCGACTTGTTCGAGTCTATCTCACTCCTGGTTCAGCAAGGGGTACCGACTGTAATCAAAGATAAAAACTCCATTTCTATGTTGTCGGGCATGGTGGCGCAGATGGTTGGAGGAACAGACTATGCCCCTCACCAACCGATCTGGAATAAGCTCATCTCTGAGTCAGCAGGAAACATCGGCCCGGATGTTGGCGGTATTTATGACCGAGCAGAAGGGATCACACCGACCGAATTGTATGCCTATCTCAACGGGCCTAGCGCGACATCACCCCTCGGTCAGCTCCTGGATGGGGTAAGAGGGGGGAGGATGACCTCGCTACTACGATATTGTAATATCTTTGGGCTACTATACACCTTGTCTCCGTATCGGAATTCGGGACAGTTGGTGAATAAATCGGCCGAAGAGTTCGAAGAGATCCTGAACCTAACTGATACTCTCGAGACGTTGTCTGAGAGGCTATATGTAGCCTATTTAATCTTACAAGACAAAAGCTCATCGATGCAGAGCGAAGTCTCGGTCTACACTGATCCGGCTATCCAAGCCCAGAACAAAGAATTCGATGCGTTGGTGGAGCTGGTAAGCTCCGGAACCATCGATGCGGATGCCTACAAGATTTCGGAACCCCCGGGCATCGGAAACTCTCGGATACCCAACGGAATCCGCATCTCTAATTCCCTCCTGCCCGAAGAAGCTGCTCTCGTGTCTACGCGAGGCACTGGGCTAGGTATATTTACTCAGCAGGCGAGTGAGAGCGAGGAGGGAGGGTACCTTCGCATCGCGGTGTCGAATTTGTTGGCGGCGGGCATTGAGGGTATAGGAGACACACCGGTGCGAGAGGAGACGGGCGGAGGATCCGGTCCCACCTCTGTCCCCGACTACACCGTATCTTATAGTTTGCCGGTCCCCTCGACCACATCTGCTACGCCATCGGCTTTCGACCCATTGAGATCTTGCCAGAAGTTCGGCACCACAAGCTGCACTGAGCTGGGATACGATACCAGCTCTCTGTGTTCGAAAGGATATAACAAATCTCTGTTTCCGGAGACCGGGTACGGACAAGACCCTACCTTCTCACTGGGCATCGTGCCCATCGATCGAGCGCTAGGAAGTGGTTTAAGTCAAAGTACATCATATACTACCGTACCCACAAATCACCCCCAGCAACCTTTCACTGTGTCCGGTCTCACCGACCTCTCTCGAACCAGAATCCTAAAGGATTCGGAGATGTTGTGTGCGGGCTTTAAGGACCCCTTCGAATATGGTGCGTGTATGAACCTACTCAAATGTAAGAGGTTTAAGCCTCCGACCTCTGGCCGCTATTGGCTCCAGTATTGTCCGAGCACACTGCAGGGTGGGAGGTTGAGACCATGAAGGCGTACTGTAAGTATGTAGAGAACTCGCCGATACTGGAGTTTGGACCAGGAGTTGAATACTTCAATTATGTATCGGGAGAGAAACCGATTCTCCATGCAATGATTCGAAAGCAGTTTACCGATTCGATGGAGGTGGAAGTTGAGGCTAATGGCCAAGACATCGAGAACTTCAAACTCACCAATCAATCCCTCTTGACATGGGATGATCATTGGGTTGAAAGAGATGCGATGGTGGACCCGAGGATTGCCAGCCTCAACCTTCAACGAAATAGGCTGGTCTATGTGAATATCAATCTCCCTCGGCCCAGCTTGCAGACTCTCAACCTCGAGGGCAACTCGGGCCTCCAGCACCTTTACATCCACGAGGCCCCTAACCTCCAACGCCTCGATGTTAGTGGATGTATAGGGCTACAGTACATTTCGCTGGGGCTAAACTACAGTCTCCGCGAGGTTATTGCGAAGGACTGCGGGATGTCCACCGAGACGCTCGAACAACTACTGAGGGACTTCCGGCCGGTGTATACGGCTAGCGCGAATGTGAGGGGTATTGGAACATTTCGGAAAAAGTATGAGACGGTGCTGGATTTGCGAGGTAATAATATCGACTGGGGGAATAGGAAGATTGCCAGTAAACTACGTTTACTCCTCTCAAACAATTGGGTGGTGAGATGGGACGCTGATCCTCCACCACAGATAGTTCCCCCTTCGTTGTATCGGTTTTTCGTTGAAAGCAAGGTAGAAGTTTGAGTCGACCGGCAAAGTGGCAGATCTTAGGGCTAGATTTATTGAGGATTATGCTGGCGGCTTATTGAATGTTGCTAGGCAGGAGTTGTCGAGCACCGGTGAGGTGCTAGCCCAAGACGGGTTCGTTGAGGGCTTGTCGCTGTTCGTTGAAGACGGTAGGGGGGTCAAGAGTGGCTTGAGGTTAGGTTCGGCGTTAGCGGAATGCATCGATCCGACTACGGAAACCGGGATTCTCAACGTCCGGAGTGCGGACCGGACCTACGCGAAGATTCGGGATCTCAAGGCGTTCGCCACCGCTTGCGCGTCAGCGCAGGGTGCGTTAAGCGAATCGGTAGCCGAATCGTTCACAAACCTCGAGGGAGCGTTTGA